>ENA-OQKX01000118-OQKX01000118.1-human-gut-metagenome-genome-assembly--contig:-NODE-118-length-15768-cov-2.612237_pt1 | contig 15768 bp, 16 predicted proteins | sample MGYA00242654_ERZ504810 | MGnify/ENA primary metagenome ERZ504810 (study PRJEB26092, sample SAMD00036378) | human gut metagenome | host: Homo sapiens | study: EMG produced TPA metagenomics assembly of... | reverse complement strand
ATCAAGGATCATATATACCAGATGCCCAAGCATGGTTTTTGTAAAGAATCTGAATTTGAAGTAACAGAACAGACTGAAGATTCCGTCACTTTTTTACTTAAAGCAAATGAAGAAACATTAAAACATTATCCTTATGATTTCGAACTTTACCTGTCATATCATCTGAATGGCAGTACCCTGTCTATGGACTATAGAGTAATAAACAAAGATTCCGACCTTATGTATTATCACATTGGTGCACATCCCGGTTTCATGTGTCCGGTCAATAATGGAGAAAATATTGAAAATTGTATTTTAAGATTTGAAAAAGAAGAGAATTTTATTCTTATGAATATGATATAAAGAATCTGGAATTTAATTTTGATCACAAAGTATCCCAGAAAGCAGAAGGCAACACACTTCCTCTCACAATTTCCATGTTTGATCAGGATGCTGTTTTCTTTGAACACACCAATTCCCATCGTGTTTCCTTCCTTAACACTCATACTGGAAAAGGTGTAACAATGGACTATCCTGATTTTGAATCTATCGCTTTCTGGACTCCTGCTGGCGGCAATGCTCCATTCCTTTGTCTGGAACCATGGAATGGTTCTGCGATTTTCCATCAGGACAGTGATATTTTCTCAGAAAAACGTGGTATTCTCTCATTAATGCCTGAAGCTGAAAAAACTTACCATTTAAAAATCACTTTAGAGGCTTAGCCACCTGAATCCATTACATAAAAAAGCAGAGCCAGACAGACATATGCGCATGTCGATCTGACTCTGTTTTTCTTTGAACATCTCTTTTATAATACCTTTAAATTCCACATAATCTCAAGTGTGTCATCCTGCACATGAAATTTTTCAAAATATGCTTCTTCCTTCGGAATCCATTTTTCCTGAAACTCTTTTGCTTTCTCTTCCCCATTACGCTTTCTGATATTTGCAAGCTGCACATCCGATGCAATATTCATAAAAATCTTCAGCTGATATGGCTTTCCAAAATACGGATGTAAGCTATAAGAGCCCTCGATAATATTAATCCTTTTATAAGGAATCTCATAAGCATCTAATAGTCTCCACTCTTTGCAGGAAAAGGGCTGATAGCACACAGATTCCTTCTTTTGAACCGGTATAAGCACAGTTTCATAAAATCTTTCATAGTCTACATTCCCACCGGTTTCTTTCATTCTGTCCGGTGTACGCTGTTCCATGCGTAAAAAGAAGTCATCCATATGAAACAGATTACAATCAAGCTGCCCCTTTAAATATTCTCCCAGAGTTGTCTTACCACTTCCACATCTCCCGTCAATCGCCACAAGAATTGGTCTGTCTGTATTGTCTTCCTGTTTAATAATTTCATTAATCGCATCCACTGCCGGTTTGAATCGTTCTCTGCATTGTGTCTTCAGTTCCATGTATTTCTCCGATCTTTCCCTGTGTTTTCTGTCTTCTATCAGAAAAACAGATCATTATTTTCCTTCATAAGCAGGCTTTACAACTCCCGCTGCATATAAACGATTTACAAGAACAGGTATTAAGATAAGCTGTATCACAATTCCAGGGATTGCATTCACAAATCCACCCATAAAGAATAATTTCCATGTAAATCCGCTTCCCATTAATGCATAAACAATTGCTGATACAAGTCCCCATACCAGTCTTCCTGCGAGCATGGAAATGATCAAAGAGATATATAGTGATCTCATATCCTTTTTCATCTTACCGGAAAGAATTCCGCTGACTAATCCATAGGTTGCAAGTTCAAATGCCATGCATATAGCATTCGGGAGCATGACAGGCATTCCAAATGTCACACTTCTAAGTAATGGTGTAATAAATCCAACGATCAGGCCATACGGTCCTCCGAGAATATATCCACACAGTAATACCGGAATGTGCATGGGGCAAAGCATCTTTCCGACTGCCGGGATCTGCATGGTAATAAATGGAAGAATCAGTCCAATTGCAAGAAATAATGCCGCCAAAACTGTTTTTCGTACTGTCATCTGTTTTTTCATCTTGTCCTCCTCAACATTTCAAATCTTATTTGCACTTATTGTACCACACTTACCATTTTCTTCGCCATTTATTTTACAAACGTTTGTGTAAAGTTTTTACGCAAATTTTTTATTTATTTGTGCTAAACTATACGCAAAGATGAAAATCACCTATACGAGGGGTATTTCAATGTACATTAAAGGATATTGCAAAAGAGGCCGGTGTTTCCATCTCTACTGTCTCCCGTATTATCAACGGGAATTCCTCAAACGCCGCCAGTAAAGAAATGCAGGATAAAATCTGGAGTATTGCACGAGCCGGCGGATATGTGCCTAACACTTCCGCCCAGGCATTAAAGCAAAAAAACAGGGAAAATGTACCTCATCATTCCATTGCCTGTGTCTATGCACGAGCTCAGGATGCACAAATGATGCCTTTTTTCAACCCTGACAGAGTATTGAGCAGGAGCATTAAAGAGGGTATATCGTAAAGTATTCTTTTCTACTTTTGACATTCATAATCCGGCCACGCAAAATCAGATTATAAATAACGAAGTGGACGGTGCTGCCATTCTTGGCCGTTGTAACAAAGAGACTCTCAAATTTATGAAAAAGCATTTTCATAAGATTATTTACGTTGGTTTAAATCCGTTAGATGCCGAGTATGATCAGGTCATCTGTGACGGAAATGCCGTCGCATCTGATGCCGTGAGCCATCTGATCGCACAGGGGCACACGCAGATCGGATATATCGGAGAGACTAAAAATGAAATCCGATATGAAGCTTATTGTAATACTTTGAAGAAAAATCATATTAATTTTAACAAAAATATCGTAACTAATGTTTCCGGCTCTTCCGAAGCCGGTTATCAGGGAGCCAAACGAATTCTGGAACGTTCTTCGGACGTAACTGCTTTTTTCTGCATGAATGACATCACAGCGATCGGTGCGATCCGTGCGATCCACGAATGTGGCTATCGCATTCCTGACGATATCTCTGTCATCAGCATGGACGATATTGAAATTGCACAATATGTATCGCCAATGCTCACAACTATGCATATTCCGATCGAAGAAATGGGAAAGATGACAGCCAAGATCCTGATTGACCGCATAAGAAACGGTCACACGCTCCCTCTGAAAATGTCCCTGCCATATTACATGGCAAAACGAGAAAGCTGCAGATAATTAAGTAATTTTCCTGTTATATCAAACTACCGGATGCACACATAAACCTGTCTGTATCCGGTAGTTTCATTTTTATAATGAAATTTTTATCTTCTGATTAATCCAGCTTAATTCCTGCAAGAAGTGAACCAAGGCTTGAGCCAAAGCTTTCCTTTGATGTATACTGCTCGAGATCTTCTGCCGGTTCTGTGTCAACCATCTCCTCTTCCAGTGCTTTCATGGAAAGACTGATCTTGTTATCATTGGTATTCAACACCTTTGCTTTGACTTTCTGTCCCTCTTTTAACACTTCTGACGGCTTTTTAATACGTTTTTCGCAGATCTGTGAGATGTTCACCAGTCCGCTTAACCCATTGCCAAGATTGATAAAGGCACCATATGGCATTAAGGACTCTACCGTTCCCTCCATTACCGTTCCCGGCACGATCATGGAAATCTTGTGGTTACGTTCCTCGATTGCTGCCTCTTTCGCCACCCGCTTTGCAGATAATACCAGTTTTTCCTTCTCCGGATCAACGGTAATGACTTTTGCTTCTACTTCTTTTCCGATCCATTCCTCTGTATTCTCGACATAATCAAGTGCCAGCTGGGATGCAGGGATAAATGCACGGATGCCTTCTAAAAATGTAACCACACCGCTTGGAACACTCTCTTTGATGCGGACTTTTACAACCGTTCCATCTTCCATCATCTGCTGCAGTTTCTCCCATGCAAGAACATCGTTTGCCTCTTTTCTGGACAGCAGAATATTGCCCTGTCCGTCATCTGTCTTTACCACAGTTGCCTCGATTTCATCCCCGGCATGGATCTGCTCTGACACTGCAAAATCCGGATCATTGCTGAAATCCTCTACCTTAATAATTCCCTGTGCATAATATTTTAAATCCAGAGTGATCTCTTCCTCACTCACTGCAATGACAGTTCCTGTGATAATGTCGCCCTCTCTGATCTGGCGGAAAGATGCCTCTAACTCGTCTTTGAAATCGTCCATTGTTTCCATTATGAATTACCTCCATTGTTCTTTTTCCTTTGAAATCCACATGTAACGCATCATGGACTTCCCAGCAAAAACAAGTATAGCACATTTATTTCCGTCATGACAACTATCGCAGGATTAGACAATTGCGAAACTCATAAAATCTAAATCGAATTGTGAAAAATTGACAAAAAACATGAAAGACACTGGGGAACCGCCGGTACTTAGAAGGCGGATACAACTGTAAGTTGTGTCTGGCTTCTTAGTACCGCTGCGAGCGACACGTAGCGAGAGCGTGTCTTGAATGTTTTTGTTAATTTTGAACAATTGAAAGAAGCTGATGAAGGGTTTCGCAATTGTCTATTTCCATAGGATGACCACTTTAAAGAGATCGCCATCCACAGCGATATGCAGACTTCCCTTCTGCGCTTCGGTAAAACTCCTTGCAATTGCAAGGCCAAGACCGGAGCCCTCCGTGTTGCGCGAGGCATCACCGCGCACAAAACGCTCCGTCAGCTCATCCCCGCTTGTGTGCAGCTCCACGGCGGACATATTGCGCATGGTGACGGTTACGTCTGTCTCGGACTTTTCTACATCAATGTAAACACGGCTGTTTGGCATTGCATATTTCTGCACATTGACAAATAAATTTTCAAAAATACGATAGGTTTTCTGATTATCCAGTTTCAGAATGATCTTTTCTTCCGGGACATTCCATCGTAACTGCAGCCCCATCTGTTCAAATTTATCTGCGTGCTCCACACTGACCTGTTTCATCAGATTGACCACATCGACATCCATCAGATTTAAGGTAATATTATTGGTCGTTGCCTTGCTCACCTCAAAAAGATCTTCGATCAGCACTTTCAGCCGCAGCGATTTTTTCTCCAGTGTCTCAATATAAGATTTGCGTTCCTCTTCTGTGATATCTTCTTTTTTCAGTAATTCTACATACGTAGTAATTGCAGTAAGCGGCGTTTTCAGATCATGGGATACGTTTGTGATCAGCTCTGTTTTCATGCGCTGGCTTTTCACTTCCTCATTCACCGCTTTTTTAAATCCGGTGCGGATCTGTGTGAGCTGCTCCTTAAACGGTTCAAACACCCCGATATCCTCGGTGATCACCGTATCAAGATCTCCCTCTGCGATACGCTGCACGCCTCTCATTAAGACATTGTAATCTTTTTTGATTCTGTCGTAATACTTTTTCATCAGATAAAAAAGCACAAGCGAGTAAATGACAAGACCAACGATTCCAAACATCCACATACACATCAACACTGCTAAAACAAGAAAATTGATCCCACAATTTTTAGGATTGTTTTGGTAGTCTTATCACTGAAATCAATGTGGTTGACTTCGTCTGTAAACTGATTCCATTTTTTTCGGATCCATGGAAAAATCTGATAAATAAAACTGTATTGCCGGATGTATTCTTTCAATCCAACAGAAAATACCGGATAAATGCAGACGACAGACACAAATGCAACTGCAAAAACAATCCAGAGGATTCCGCCTGTTTTTAGAACGCTCCACACATTCACATTTGCGTAACCTGATTTGCCTGTATATGGGAAATCGCAGACAGTGTCAATATAAATATCACACATTGCAAACGACATCATAAGTCCGAAGATCCCCGCTTCCATATAATGCCATTTTGGAAGATAATCCGGCATTTTTTCATTTTTCCATACTCTTCTGCTGCACATAAAGCATGCAAATGCCGCAATTACCAGAAGTGTAATAAAATACGCTGCATCTCCCCGCCGGATGCAACCAGATAATAATCACTGGTGTAATAATCTTCATAGGCAAGGTTCGTACTGTCTTTTGGAATACCGTATACTACCTGAAAATTTTTCACCGGGACAAAGGTCGTATCATTGTCCACCGCATATGTGCGTATTTCATTGTATCGGTCTGCCTGTAAAAGACTTTTGATGAGTGTATCCGCAGAAACTGTTCCATCCTTTTTGACATCGACGGACAAGTTTCCATCTTCGTCAAAGTCCAGGACAAAAACGCTCTCATAAGAGTTCCACTGTTCTTTATCATCGTCAATTCTGAAATCCGGTTCCAAAACTTCATACAACGGCGCATTCGTATTCACTTCTTTTTTCGCTCCATCCGTCGCATAATAATCCGTCTCAGACCGGACGCCCTCAAAGGAACTGCTCCACTCTGAAATATAATCGTAATCATCATAACCGCTTCCCTCTCCGACAAAAGGCTCCGTACGGTTTTCTGACGGCTCGTTCTTAATCTCGGTATACAGGACATAAGCCCCCTGATAAAGTGTATCAATATACTCCGTATTTACATTTTCACTGGAGGAAAACAATTGTGCTGACTTCTGTTCTGCATTCCTTATCATCAACGGAAAAAGGCTTACATTCACACCAACTGCAAGTAATAATCCAATGATAATAATTCCTATCCTAACGTTACGGCTGTTTTTCAATTTTGTATCCAACGCCCCACACCACCTTTAAATATTTTGGTTCTCTCGGGTTGATCTCGATCTTATCCCGAATGTTTCTCACGTGCACCATAATGGTGTCCGTGTTAATTGCTTTTTCGTTCCAGACACGCTCGTAGATTTCTTCTGTGGAAAAAACCCTGCCCGGATTTCTCATCAGAAGTGCCAGAATTTTAAATTCTATCGGAGTCAGTTTCACCGGATTTCCATCCACGGAAAACTCGATGGTATCCTCATTTAATTCAAGTCCGCCTATGACGTAGTTTCTTCCCTCTTCCTCTTTTTTCTGCGCCATTCCCATAAAACGGGTATAGCGGCGCAGCTGGGAATTTACCCTTGCCATGAGTTCTAACGGCGTAAACGGTTTTGTCACATAATCGTCCGCACCAATATTTAAGCCGATCACTTTGTCTGTCTCCTCTGATTTTGCAGAAAGCATGATGACCGGAAACTCATGATGTTCTCTCAATTTGATCGTCATGGTCACACCATCCATCCGCGGCATCATAATGTCCACGATCGCAAGATGAATGGTTTCCCGCTCGATCACTTCCAGTCCCTCGACACCATCGGCTGCCTTATATACATGGTATCCCTGGCTTTTTAAGAAAATCTCAATCCCATCACGAATCTCTTTGTCATCCTCCACGACTAAAATATTGTACTCATTGTTGTTCAACTGTTCCATCTGACTTCTGACTCCTTATCTGATATACCTTACTGTAATATATCTATCTAAAAAACCATTATATAAAAAACGAAAGAATTTCTAAAGAATTATTTGTGGAACAACAAAAAATCCCGGCAAAATCAAGTTTCCTTGAAATTACCGGGATTCCTACCCTAAGCTGATAACGGGAATCGAACCCGTGACCTCCGCCTTACCAAGGCGACGCTCTACCGACTGAGCCATATCAGCACTCTTCAACTGCTTACGCAATCGACAAGTGGTATTCTAACAAATCATACTCCATTTGTCAACCAGATAATTTATGATTTTTTTTCATAAAAGATTTATCAGACTGAATATCACAAAATCGGATTTTCTTTTTCTGTAAAAAAGTGTCTGCGACACTCTCAACTCCCCTAACCCCTCATTCATGAGGGGAAGGGGTTTTCTTATCTCCTTCTTTATTGTAAAATTCTATTATGAATATATTACAATCCATCTTTACCGATTATTATAAACACATCATTTACGAACTCCATCCTCGTCCTGCTGTCATTGAAAATGTTAACAAGATGATTCATTGTGGTGATTCTTCTCACGGTGGTGCCATGTATGGCTGTCCTCACTGTGGAAATCTTAAATTTGTTCCCTTTCGCTGTAAAAGTCGTTTTTGCCCTTCCTGCGGAAACAAATACAACCAGCTTCGTTCTTTTCATATGTCCTGTAAGCTTGTTTCTTGCGTTCATCGCCATTGTGTTTTCACTATCCCAGCGGAACTTCGCGTTTATTTTCTCGAAGACAGAACTCTCTTAGATTGTTTATTTCATTCTGTTCGTGATGTTGTCTTACGCATGTTTTCCAAAATGAATAAAACCGAAAACTTTACTCCTGGGCTTATCTGTGTTCTTCACACTTTTGGGCGTGATTTAAAATGGAATCCTCATATCCACGCTCTCATCTCAGAGGGTGGGGCTGGTAACATCACTCCTTGGCGTCCTGTCAAACACTTTGATTACAATTTCCTTCGTAATGCTTTTCGCAAAGTACTGCTTGAACGACTTACCTCCCGCATTGGTCCGGCTTTTCGCAAAGTCAAAAATGAAATGTACACGAAACACGCTGACGGCTTTTATGTCCGTGCAAAACCAAATCTTTGCACTCCTGATATCACCATTAAATACATCAGCCGATACCTCGGCAGACCTGTTATTGCCACATCGCGTATTGATACTTATGACGGTGAAAACGTAACCTTTCATTACACCAGACACGAAGACAATAAAACTGTTACTGAAACCATTCCTGCTTTGAACTTCATTCAAAAACTCATTGTCCATATCCCCGAAAAACATTTCAAAATGCTTCGCTACTATGGGATATATGCAAAACATCATAAGCAGGAAAAGAAGCTCCGTAAATGTATTTCTGCCGAAAAACAACGTTTCCTACGTTCTATTCAGGACTGGCGGCAATCCATTCTGCTCTCTTTCGGATACGACCCTCTCTGTTGTTCCGAGTGTGGTACTTCTATGTTGGTTTTAGAAGTTTACCACAAAAAAACTGCACTATTTGAACAATATCGAAAGGTTATGAAATATGGATAAATCCATGTTCATAATAATTCTTTCTCCATAGTCAGATAGTGCAGCTAACCTAAACCAAAACAAAAAACTTCATAAACAACGTCATGGCGAAGCCCCCTTCGCTCTTTTGTTATGTCATTTTTTATTTCCAGCCTATTATACACTATTTCTGACGATTTGAGAAATTTCCTATAAAGAAAAAAATCCACAGATATGTGGAAATCAATTACTTTTTTCCTCATATCTGTGGATAAATAAATTTTTATAAATTTGTTTCCTTCCAAAATCACTCCCACAAATCGCCCCAGATATCCGTACACAATTTTGTACAATATTCTCTGGAAAAATTTGCGTCCTGTTCTATGATCGCATTTTTTCCTGCCATTTCATCTGTATAGTCTCTCAGAAAGTAAGTGGTAACTCCGCCATGCCCCTGTTCCACCTGTGTCACAAGTGCATTCACGCCATAGTCTGTAATAAAGCCCTCACCATTTTCATCCAGTCCGATTGTGACTTCCGCCATGCCACCAACCATGCGATTAGCGATCCCATCTCCACTACTCGAAGTCCAGTTTACATAATTCCCAAGCGAATAGTAAACGAGTGTCTGGTTTCCGGTTGTCTCATCTGTCACCCACTCAACAGGCTCGATCACATGAGGATGCGTTCCTATCACCAGATCAACGCCATTTCTAACAAAAATCTCTGTCCATTTTTTCTGCATGCTGTCTGGCTGCAAACTGTATTCTGTTCCCCAATGCGGGCACACTACAACCAAATCCGCCTGTTCTCTGGCGGAGGCAATGTCACTTACGACTTTTTCCTCATCTAAAAGATTGACTGCATATGGCATATCCTGTGGCAACGCAATTCCATTCAGACCATATGTATAATTTAATACCGCAATTTTTATTCCATTCTGCGCTAAAACGGTAACGCTATCCTGCGCATCCTGACTTTTATTAATTCCAAGAATTTTTATATCAGGATGTTTTTTCTCCCAGTTTGAAAGGCAATTAGTAATTCCTTTTTTCCCCTGATCCATCGCATGATTTGTTCCATGCAAAATGACATCAAATCCGGTTTCTGCCAATGCATCCGCCACCTCGTAAGGTGCATTAAAGCTTGGATAACCAGATACTCCCAGTTCCTCTCCGCCAATGATAACTTCCTGATTGACAATCGCAATGTCTGCCGCCTGCACCTCGTCTTTCACATTGGCAAAAAGACTTGAAAAATCATAAGAGCCATCCTCTGCCTGACAGCTTTCTTCCACCGGAGTGTGAAGCAGAACATCCCCGACCATGGCAAGTGTCACGGTCGGACCTGAATACACATCTGAGATTTCCGGTTCCTCGGTTGTAATATCCACAGCCTGTTCTGTCTCTGCCTGAATGTTATCCACGCTTTCTGTATTTTCGACTTCGTTATCCACGGAAGCTTCCTCTACATGGTTGAAACTGTAGATCATTTCCTGCCTGTCACAACCGGATAGCGTGAACATAGCAAGCAATATCATTGGTATCTTTTTCATTTTCACCTCCTACGAAAGCAACGCCTGATACACATCCCTCTTACTGATCCCACGGTCTTTTGCCACAAGTTTCATTGCCTCTTTCCGTGCAATGCCCTGGCTCTCATATACCTGCATATGTTCCTCTAATGTCATGGATTCCCAGTTTTTCTTCTCTTCCTCGGCAATCTCCTCAAAACTCTTTCCCTGCAAAACAAGGACATACTCGCCGCGTGGTTCGTTTTGCTCATAATAGCTGAGACTGTCACCTAACGTTGTCTGCATTTTTTCCTCATATCGCTTTGTAAGCTCCCTGCAGATTGTAAGCTTTCTGCCGCTTCCAAGAACACTCTCCAGTTCCTCTAACGTTTTCACAAGATGGTGCGGCGCCTCATAGATAATGATGGTTCTTGTCTCATTTGCAAGCCCGTCTAAAACAAGCGCCCGCTCTTTCTTATCTCTCGGCAAAAATGCTTCAAACGCAAATCTTCTGGTCGGAAGCCCGGACATGGTAAGCGCCGTGATACATGCGGCTGCCCCCGGCAGAGACGTCACCTCAATACCTTCCTCATAGCAGATGCGCACGAGATCTTCCCCCGGATCAGAAATCCCAGGTGATCCGGCGTCCGTAATAAGTGCAATATTTTTCCCCTCCCGCAACTTGTCCACCAATTGGTATGCCTTTGTCAATTTTATTAAATTCATGGTAGCTTGTCATAGGTGTTTTTATCTCAAAATGATTCAGCAGTTTGATGGAATTTCTCGTATCTTCTGCTGCGATCAGATCAACCTCTTTTAACGTGCGAAGTACCCGATAGGTAATATCCTCAAGGTTTCCAATCGGTGTTGCGCACAAATATAACTTTCCTGCCATCATTATTCTCTCTCCAATATCCTCCCGGAAGTATTTTTCAATTTATCTTTTTGCATAGATCAAAATGATAATGTTCTGAATATTTGTTACGAAGCAATATGAATGAAATGGTACAACTAACAAAAAACTAAATTATATCTGTCCGCTGCGCATCAGTCATTTTTCGCATGATTATAAAAAAAGCACACGTAAATATAATGCCTTTCATCATTGTGGTTGTTGTAAGTGCCCACCATATTCCCAGAATTCCTAGCACACCACTACTTAAAATGATTGCAAGCGGAATACGAAGCGATGTGAATACAATACTAATCACACTACACAGGCGAGTCCTGCCAAGTCCTGATAATGCACCTACTGTCATCAGCTCAACACATAAAAAAGCTTCGCTGTATCCGACAATGATCAAATAGTCAACTGCTGTTGCGATCGCTGTCTTCTCATGGAAAAACACGCTTGCGATCGGTACTGGAACAACTACAAACACAAGGGTGATCAAAATTCCCCATATACCAACGGTGCACAACGATGCACGATATCCCTTCTTCACACGTTCGGTTTTACCAGCACCATAGTTTTGACCGATAAAAGCGTTCATAGCTGCGCCAAATCCATCTGCCGTATTCCATGAGATTGATTCAATCTGACCGCCCACACGCTGCGTAGCAATTGCCTCTGGACCAAAACCAGCTACCATACGCGTCAATACCATAGAGATAAAACAATACACCATACCCTGAAGTGCAGTAGGAATACCTATTTTGCAGATTCCCTGCACATATTCCAACGGAATTTTTACAAACAAGCGAAGACCTTTCAACACATTTTCCTTCTTCTGTAATATAACTCCAAACAGCATAATCATTGTAACAATTACCTGTGCCAAAACAGTTGCCATCGCTGCGCCTGCCGCTCCAAATCTCTGAAATGGTCCCGGTCCAAGAATCAAAACAGGGTCCAGGATCATATTCGCCGCCAAACCAAAAAGATTTGCAATAAAAGGAGTTTTAGAATCTCCCTGAGCCGTATATATTCCCGTTAATGTGAATGATAAAAATGAAAAAACAATGAATCCGCATGCAATCTTAGTGTAATCCAACGCAGCACTCAATGTTTCCGCATCATCCAGCTTGAAAAATCCAACCAGCTGATTTGCAAATAGTGCTACAATGATCCCATATGCGAGTCCCATCAATAATGCCAACTGCATCGCTGTCTGTGCATATCCATGTGCCTTTTCCTTCTCTCCTCGTCCTATGCACTGTGCAATCTGTACCTGGCCTCCCATTCTTGCCATCGAAGCAAGCCCCTGCGAGAGCCATGTAAACATACCTCCAACGCCTACTCCGGCAACCGCCTTGGCGCCTAGCAGTCCAATCCATGCCATATCGGTAATATTATATAATGTTCCTAGAAATGACGATGCCATAATTGGAATCGCAAGTTTCGTTAATGTCTTTAAAATTGGTCCTTTTGTTAAATTTCCTTCCATTCAGTCCCTATTAATTCCTTTTCCTTTGTATTTCCTTCTGCATGACGTTCTATTTCTGTACATAAATTTTTCAATCATTTTATACATACTTTACCTTTTATCCCTCTATCTTTGTTTCTGCATTTACTCTTTCTTCTCCATCATCTTCGGAATCACAAAATATAGCGCAATTCCGAGCGCCACGATTCCAAAAGAGATAATCTGTGATGTGGAAAAAAATTCCTAAGCTTCCACGATAATCATTTCGTAAAAATTCGATCAAAAATCTTCCCACTCCATAGAGTACCAGATAACCTGCTGCCACTCTGCCCGGCTCTGGCTTCTTAGATGCATACCACAGTAACTACGCCGCAGATCACGAAAAATCACCTGCGGAAGAGATCAGCTGCGTCGGAATCAGGCTTACACCGTTTGGTGCAAAATCAGAATGCGTAAAGGTAATGCCATACCACGCATGCGTCTCTCTTCCATAGCAGCAACCGGCACAAAAACATCCAATACGCCCAAATCCCTGTGCCATGGAAACTGCAGGCATCACAAGATCAAAATAAGAAATAAAATTTTCTTTTTTGATACGGCAATAGACATAACTTGTCACAATTCCACCGATAATTCCACCATAAACGACATATCCGTTTTTGAAATCCCATAAAATCGATGGATCTTCCATAATTGCCGGAATCTCTACAATGTAATAAAGCAGCCGGCAGCCAACCATTCCACCAATCAACGCACATAAAAAAATACCAAAAATCGTATCCTCACTTAAGCCTCTCTTCTTTCCCCTGTAATTACATAGGAAAAGTGCCGAAGCAAATCCAATCGCAATCATCAATCCATACATATAAATCGTGATCGGTCCAAGTGTTATCTTATTAAACATATTACCCTCCTTGTTTACCAGACTTATAAACTGATAATTACGAAACTCTCATGCCGTAGATTTAATGTGCTAAAATAACAAAAGCTTGAGAAGACACTGGGGAGCCGCCGGTTCTTACATGGCAGACATAGCAACTTGCTGTGGCTGGCATGTTAGTACCGCTGCGAGCGACACGTAGCGAAAGCGTGTCTTCGAAAATTTTGTTATTTTATCACAATCTTCATGCGCCGTATTGAGTTTCGCACTTAATATTAATATCCATAAATGTCATAAATCTCATCCGTATACACACCCTGTTCCTTGTATACAATGAGCGGCTTCTCCACTGTCACACGGGATTTTCCTCCGCGCAATCCCTCGATCAACACCATATTCGGTTCCTTATCAATATAAGGATATACCAGGCGCATACGCTTCGGCTCTATCTTATATTCCACCATTTTACTCATGATCTCTGCCAGACGGAACGGGCGGTGTACCATATAAAATCTGCCTCCCGGCATAAGCATTTTTGCGCTCTCCCGCAAAATATCGTCCAGCGTGCACAAAACCTCATGCCTTGCGATCGCTTTTGCTGTGGATGGCGAGTTTTCCCCATGAGTGCCGATCATGTACGGCGGGTTTGTTGTGATGACATGAAAAGAAGATGCTCCAAAAATATTTGAAGCATCCCTGATATCTCCTGTGATCACTTTGATCTTATCCTCGAGATGATTGTACGCGACACTGCGTCTTGCCATATCTGCGCTTTCTTCCTGAATCTCTAACGCTGTAAAATCTGCTGCGTCCGTCTTTGCTTCCATTAAAATCGGAATAATTCCGGTACCGGTTCCAAGATCCAGTACTTTTTCCCCTGCCTTTGCTTTCGCAAAACCGGATAATAGCACAGCATCCATGCCAAAACAGAAACGCGCCGGATTCTGGATGATTCCATATCCATTGCGTTGCAGCTCGTCCAAAACGCTCTCCTTCATGAATCAGATTATTTTGTATCATCAGTTTTACAGGAAAACTTGATGAAGTTATAGAACATGAAATAATCGGTAAAACGATTAATGGCTATTACATAGGAAATTATTCCAATTGTGTAATTGATTATCAGAAAAATAAGGGAACAGATGGAACATCTATATTTGTGACAACATGGAAAGACAAAGATGGAAAAGATTATATAATCTTCAGAGTAGCACTCAATCCTAGAGATAGAGTGACGGCTTCAAAAGGAGAATAATACAGTTCTCCCGCCTTCATGAAACTGCCTTTGTGAAATGTTCGTGAACTTATAGAAATCCCACTTATTATCTGCTAAAATATAGCTGATGATAAGTGGGATTTTTATGCACACATGTATGATGCCGGTAGCACCGAATCGACTGGTTAATATCTCAAGTGTGTTGGAATACGCTTCTGTTCTTATCGGAGTGCATCAGGTAAAATATATGGAGGTACAGACAATGGATGCAGTAAAAATACTTATGGTCGACGACGAGGAGAGAATGAGAAAGCTCGTTAAAGACTTTTTGACGATTAAAGGATACCGCGTTCTGGAGGCAGGAGATGGCGAGCAGGCTATTGATATCTTCTTTAAGGAAAAGGATATCAGTCTCGTGATTCTGGATGTCATGATGCCGAAAATGGACGGCTGGGAGACATGCAAGACGATTCGACGATATTCTCAGGTTCCGATCATCATGCTGACGGCGAGAAGCGAGGAGCGGGATGAGCTTCTTGGATTCGAACTCGGCGTTGACGAGTATATCACAAAACCGTTCAGCCCGAAGATCCTTGTGGCGAGAATTGAGGCGATCCTGCGTCGTGGCAGCGGTACATCAACGGGTGAGATTCTGGAGGCAGATGGAATCCGCGTGGATAAGGATGCCCACGAGGTGACTGTGGATGGGAAGCCGGTGGATCTCAGCAACAAGGAATTTGAACTCCTTACCTATTTTATGGAAAATAAAGGAATCGCCCTCTCGAGAGAAAAGATTCTGAATAATGTCTGGAATTACGACTATTTCGGAGATGCGAGAACCATCGACACCCACGTAAAGAAGCTGAGAAGCAAACTTGGCCCGAAAGGTGACAATATTAAAACCATCTGGGGCATGGGATATAAACTCGAGGTG
>ENA-OQKX01000117-OQKX01000117.1-human-gut-metagenome-genome-assembly--contig:-NODE-117-length-15804-cov-2.772278_pt1 | contig 15804 bp, 19 predicted proteins | sample MGYA00242654_ERZ504810 | MGnify/ENA primary metagenome ERZ504810 (study PRJEB26092, sample SAMD00036378) | human gut metagenome | host: Homo sapiens | study: EMG produced TPA metagenomics assembly of... | reverse complement strand
TGCAGCCAGAACCAATTGCAGCATTTTTACTCCCTCGCGATCAGAAAACCGGGTTGTTCGCCATGAGCAGGTGCAGGCTGCCCGCCGCCCGGCTGCGGCTGACTGCGATTTGTGTGACCTGGGCGGTCAGGCCGTGGGCCGTCAGGGCCGCAACGGCCTCCTGTAAGGTTTCCAGCGCAATGGCGCTGATACAGAGCCGTGCATCGGGGTTCGCGGCCAGCGCGGCAGCGACGACAGCCCGCAGACTGCCCTTGCTGCCACCGATAAAAACAGCGTCCGGCGCGGGCCAGCCTGCCAGTGCGGCGGGGGCAAAGCCCTCGGTAAGGTGCAGATTTTGCACCGCAAATTTTGCGCGGTTCTGACGGATAAGGTCACAGGCTTCCGCGTCGCACTCCACGGCGCAGACCCGGCCTGCAGGGGCGGCCAGCGCCAGCTCCACACTGACGCTGCCGGTGCCCGCGCCCACATCCCAGAGGGTATCTGTGGGGCGCACAGCCAGCTTGGCCAGCGCGGCAGCGCGGATCTCCTGCTTGGTCATCGGCGTTTTGCCGCGGATGAACGCTGCATCGGGCAGGCCGGGCGTGCGGCGCAGGGGCGCGGGCACATTTTCCACAAGCAGGACACTGAGCGGTGCAAAGCGCTGTGCGGCCAGCTCCTGCGCCGTGCCGGTCACAAGCCGCTGGGACGGCGTGCCGAGGTTTTCCCCCACGTGGCCGCAGCGTCGCCCAGCCCGGCAGCCGCCAGCTGTTGGCAGAGCGTCGCGGGGGCTCGCTGCCGCCGGTCACGGAAAAAGGTTGTCCCGCCTGCGCGGCAGGCGGCCACCGGGTCACAGGCGCAGCCGTGGGCGGAGACGAGCCGCCAGCCCTGCCACGGGCGGCCCAGCGCCGCGGCCAATAATTGCACGCTGGAAACGCCGGGCAGCACCGTGTACGGCAGACCCGCGTCGTCCAATGCGCGGCAGAGCGCCGCCGCGCCGGAGTAGAAGCCCGTGTCGCCGCTGAAAACCACCGCGGCCTCCGCGCAATCTGTCTGCCGCAGCAAAGCGCAAATTTCGTCCGTTTTATAGAGGGCTGCGCGGTTTGCCGTGCAGCCCTCGGGCAGGTTTTCCAACAGGCGGCGCGCGCCGATGATCAGCTCCGCTCCGCGCAGCGTCTCCAGCCCCGCCGCTGGTCAGGCTGCCGGGCGCTCCGCTGCCCATGCCCACCAATGTGATCTTCATAAAAGCTCCCTGCATCGCTGTAAAATTGTGTCAGCGGTCTCGACCCTCGTCGTCCGGGGCGGCGCAGCACAATGAGCTGCACGCCGCACCGGGCGGCGGCCTCGGCCTTTTCGGCAAAGCCGCCCGCCGCGCCGCCGTCCTTCGTGACCATATAGTCGATATGGAACTGGTGCAGCAGCGCCGCATTTAATTCTTTCGTAAAAGGCCCCTGCATCGCAAGGATATTGCGGTGTGGAACGCCCGCTGCCTCGCATGCTGCGATACCTGCCAGCGTCGGCAGAACGCGCGGGTAGAGCCGCGCCGGGTCGAGCGCTGCGAAGGCGGGCAGCTCCTTGGCACCCGTCGCCAACAGGACGCGCCCCGGTCTGTCTGCCAGATACGCGGCGGCCCGGGCGGCATCGGCCAGCACCACACTGCCCGTGGGCAGGGGGCTGGCGGGGCGCAGCAGACGGTGATATTCAACTCCCGCCGCCGCTGCCGCCGCACGGATATTGCGCGTTGCCTCGGCGGCATACGGGTGGGTCGCGTCAACGCAGAGCGCCGCACTGCGCAGCAGCGCCGTCATTCCTTCGGCGTCCAGCCGCCCGGTGCGCACCGTGATGCCGTCGGCGCAGCCCTGTTCCTCGGCCCCCAGCGGGGTGGCCACGCTGACCAGCACCTCGGCCCCCAGTGCGGCAAGCTGCTTTGAAAACATGCGGCCCTCGGTGGTGCCGCTGAATATTACGACCCTCATGCGCGGTACCCCCGCGGCGTGACCATCCGCCCGCTCAGCTGGCGGGTCTGGGCGTTGCCGACAAACACGGTGGTGAACATATCCACCGGGGTGGTTTCCAGCGCAGCCAGCGTCAGAACGCGGCTTTCCTGCCCCTCCCGGCCAATGTTCCGCACAATGCCGCAGACCGTTCCGGGTGCTTTGCCGTTTGCCAGCAGGATGCGCACCGCCCGCGCCAGATAGTCCGGCCGCCCCTTGGAGGAGGGGTTGTACAGCGCGATGCAGAAATCCCCCATGGCTGCTGCCGCCAGCCGCCGCTCGATGACCTCCCACGGCGTAAGCCGGTCAGAGAGGGAGAGCACGCAGAAATCGTGGGCCAGCGGGGCACCCAGCACTGCACCGCCGCTCAGGGCGGCGGTCAGACCGGGCACCACCTCCACCGTCACGTCCGGGAAGCTCTCTGCCAGCTCCAGCAGAGGGCTTGCCATACCGTAGACCCCGGCATCTCCCGAGCAGACCAGCGCCACCGCCCTGCCGCTCCGGGCCGTTTCCAGCGCCCAGCGGCAGCGATCGATCTCCTTGGTCATGCCGGTGGAATAATAGAGCTTGTCCGGGAAGTAAGGGCGCACCAGATCCAGATAGACCGTATAGCCGCACAGCACCTCGGCTTGCGTTAAGGCGCTCTGCGCCTGTGCGGTCAGAAACCGGGGATCCCCGGGCCCAAGCCCGACAACAAAAACAACATTAGGCATCCTGCCACCTCCAATCCGGGGCAAAGGGACGAAGCGCCAGCGCAAAGGTCACGCCGTTGCCCGCCTGTTTGGGAAGAATGATCGTGCCGCCTGCTGCCAGCACCGCCGCCCGCTCGCAGACATTGTCCACACCGGTCACGCTCCGGACAAAGGCCGAAGGTGTGAACTGCCCGGGGGCGTTCTGCAGCTGTGCGGCAGAATAGAACTGCACCGGCCAGCCGTGGATTCTGCAAAATTCCAGCAGACCCGGCTCATGGGCTTTCAGGTCGATGCTGGCCGCTGCTGTGATGCACGCCGCTGCAAGGCCGTGGGCCGCGCAGAACTGTGCAAAGGCCGCTTCCAGCTGTGCGGCGCTGGTCCCCCGCCTGCACCCGATGCCCAGCACACCGATCTTCGGGATCAGGTGCAGCGCATCGCCCGCCGGGAAAAGGGTCAGGGCAAAGTCGGCGCGCTCTGCCTCCCCCGCCGGGACCACCCCGGCAGGGGACTGCCCGGCAATGGGGAATTCCGAGCGATACCGCACCGGCCCGCCCGCCAGCAGTCTGCTGCTGACGCGCTTGATGCGCTCCGGTTCCAGCACGGCGCAGTTCTGGTGCCTGGCCCACGCATCCACGGCAAACACCCCGTTGGCATCGGTGGCCGTGGTAATGACCGGCACCGCACCGCAGACCGCCGCCAAGCACCCGGGCCAAAATCGTTGGCCCCGCCCAGATGGCCCGAAAGGATCGGCACCGCAAAATGGCCGCACTCGTCCAGCACCACCACGGCAGGGTCCACCGCCTTGCTCCGGCAGTGGGGCGCAATGGCCCGCACCGCAATGCCCACAGCCCCCACAAACGATCAGGGCAGTCCCCATGGGCGAACTGCTCCGCGGTCCAGTCGGCAAGGCCGGGCCCGCCATGGCCGCAGCGGGCACGGTGCCGGGCAGGGCACTGGCCAGCTTTTGGGCCAGCGCCAGCCCTTTTTCCGTAAAAGGCGAGATAGGCGCGGGTCACTGGTCTGCCCCCTTGCGGAACTCCGTCGTAAAGGTTGGGTCGTAGAGCTTGCTCCGCTCATACCGGGTGCCCAGAAATTCCCCCACCACGATGAGCGCTGTTTTGGTGATGCCGTTGGCGCGGGTGCTCCCGGCCAGCGTGCCCACGGTGCAGCGCACCACCTTCTGCTCCGGCCAGCTGGCCTTGTAGACCACGGCGGCAGGAGTCTCCGGCGTGTAGGCTCCGCCTGCCAGCAGGGCCTGCTGCACCTTGTCGATGAGGCCGATGGAGAGGAAGATCACCATGGTTGCTCCATGGGCGGCAAGGCTGGCCAGCTTCTCCTTTTCCGGCACCGGGGTGCGCCCCTCCATCCGGGTGATGATCACGGTCTGGCTGATGGTGGGCAGGGTGTACTCGGCGTTCAGCGCCGCCGCCGCCCCGCAAAAGCTGGACACGCCGGGGGTATCATCGTAGGGGATGCCATCCGCATCCAGTGCGTCCATCTGCTCCCGGATGGCCCCATACAGGCAGGGGTCGCCGGTGTGGAGCCGCACGGTGGTCCCGCCTGCGGCTTCCACCCGGTGCATCACGTCCAGCACCTGTTCCAGCGTCATCTCGGCGCTGTTGTAGATGGCACAGCCGGGCTTCGCCAGCCCCAGCAGGGCCGGGTTGACGAGACTGCCCGCGTAGATGATGCAGTCGGCATCGGCCAGCAGGGCCGCGCCCCGGTTCACAAGGGCGGCGGTCTCTTTTCCGGCGGCTTCCCGGCCATCGTTCACGATCTCTTCCAGCGCGGCGGCACGGGTCTGGGCTTCGGCCAGCACCGCGTGGAGGTTTTCCAGCTCCACACGGTCGCCCTGCAGGGCATCCAGGTCTAATTCCGGCTGGGGCAGGATGTACTGGTACAGGAACTCCCGGAAGTTGGGGATCTCGTCCATGCTGGTGCCCATCTGGAACACTTCGTTGAACTTTTTGCCCAGCGGGCTGGAGGCGCGGCCAATGCCCAGGGCACGGCAGATGCGGTCCCGGGCCTCGCTGGGGCTGCGGGTGTAGGACAGGCGGCCCACGGCGGGCTTGAAGTCCTCCTTGGCGCTGGGGGCACCGGTGCGCGGATCAAGGAAGGGCAGCTTTTCCAGCGTGATGCCGTCCTCGGAGATGTACCAGGTCTGGTCGCCGGGGTGAAGCTCCTGCATGGGTCCCTCGGATTCCACCCGGACAGCGATGACGAAGCTGGTCCGCTTGACGGTATCCCAGAACTCGGCACCGATATATGCCACCGTGCGGCCCGGGCGGCGGTAGGCGTTCTCGCCGCGCTGCTTGGCGTGAACAGAGCCCTGCAGGGTGCGGCCGCTCTTTTTATGCCCAGGGCATTGAAATTGCGGTTGGTGGTCAGGCAGTAGCGGATGGCATCCAGAATGGTGGTCTTGCCCACCGCGTTGACACCGATCATATAAGTCAGACGGGCACAATCGAAGGTGACATTTTCAAAGTTGTGCCAGTTGATGAGCTTCAGGCGCTTTAATTCGATCATTCTTCTTCCTCCCCGCTGGCATCTCCGTCAGGCCGCTCGTAGAGGGCCAGTTCCTCCCGGGTGCGGCTGCTCTCGGCGGCGGCATCGGCAAGGTCTGCGTCCGGCAGGGCCAGCAGCACAGTGGGGAACACCTCGATGCGGCTGTCCAGACCGGTCAGCCGCCCCACCGGCCGGGCCAGATTATACCTGCGCAGGGTGCGCATCAGCTCCTCCAGCGTGCGCTGGTCCAGCCGCCGGGGCAGGTTCATCTTCTGCAGCTCTGTCTGCACCTCTTCCACCGTGACCAGCACCTGATCGGCGCTGGCGGCAAGGCTCTCCCGTTTTTGCAGGTAGAGCAGCCGGAGCACCAGCAGCAGAATGCTCTCGTATTTCAGCAGCCGGGCCTGACTGCCCTCATGCTCGTTGACCAGCGCCGCCGCCTGCAGCGGAGCCGGGTAAAGCGTTACCGCATAGCCCAGCGGCGCGAACACGGCCCGCACCTCGGGCAGATGATCCTGCACATAGAGGTATTTTGCCCGCTGATCCTCCACGCCGCCCAGCACAAAGCAGTGATTGAGCAGATAGTTTGCGGTCTCTTCCAGCATTTTATTCGGTTCGGCCATGGTCAGCGTCCTCCCTGCGGGGTGTCAGAATAAACTCTTCAAACCGGAAGCCGCCCCGTTCGACCCAGTTTCCGGTAAGGGTGATATCGTAAGCCCGGCGCGGCGACTGCGAGTAGGTGTGCAGGCCGATGATGCGGGCAAAATCGCGGGGGTATTCCTCCGCCAGCGTGGAGGCAGCCACCGCACTGCGGGCGGCAAGGGCCTGTTTTGCCAGCAGGCCCACATTTTCCTCGGTCACGGCCATCCGGGCGTAATCCAGCAGCAGCTGCTGTTCTTTGCGCAGCTGCTCCGCATCCAGCCCGGCCTGCCGCACCGGGGCCAGCGGCGTTTCGCTGCGGGGCGCGGCGGGCGGGTAGAGGGGCTTTGCCCCGAACACCGCCGCCGGGTAGAGGTGCAGGTGCTTTGCCACCGGGCCGTCATCCGGCGCGAACAGCTGGTCGGGCGTTTTGATCTCCTCAGCATAGCGGCGGAGCAGGGCGGTGACACTGCCCTGCGAGGAGCGGTCGCTCAGCAGCAGGAACTGTGCCCGCTGCACGGCCCGCTTGCGGTAGCGGATGTGGCTCTGGTCGATCTGGCGCATCAGGGTGCTCATCTCTTCCAGCGAATCCCGCAGTTTCTGGATGAGGGCACGCACGGCAGGAGCAGCCTCGCCGGGGGCACAGCGCTCCACCCGGGCGTAATCCAGCGCCAGCCGGGGCAGGTGCTCTGCCTCGCAGTCGTCCAGCTCCTCCTCCAGATAAGCGCGGTAGTTGAACAGGTTATCGCTGGTCTTGAAGCGGTGGTAAGCGGCAGCCACCACCTTTTCCTCGTACTGGTCGAAAAGCTCCAGCACCTCCTGCGGGGTGCGGTTGCGGGTGAGCCGGTCGATATAATGCCCGATGGATGCGTTCAGCGCCCGCAGGGACTTGTTCAGTGCTTCCAGATCGGAGGCTACCTCCCGCAGAACATTCTCATAGGGGCTCTTTTCCTCCCCGATGTTCTGCAGCAGCTGCCATGCCTTGTACAGCTTGCCGGTGTAGGTGACAACGCGCGGGTTCAGGATCTCCTCCAGCGCCTCCAGCAGGGGGGCCACTTCGGGCACAAAGGCAAGGGCAGGCTCCTCCTCATAGCTGCCGGGCTGCTCTTCCAGCCAGCCGGTGCGGCGCAGGCGAGCAGAAAGCCCAGCGCAAGGGTATGGGGGTCCCGGTGGGCTGTTCGGCTTCATCGCCCGCGTCATCGGCATCCAGTGCCAGCGGCTTTGCCAGCGCCGCAAAGTAATCCTCGGCCCGGCTCACCGCTTCTGCCCGGGAGATGGAGTAATCCGCCGTGTGGCGGCACTCCTCCCACAGCAGGAGCAGCAGCTCCGCATAAAACGCCCGGTTGGGCCCCGCCAGCGGGCGGAACAGCCGCGGGCTGACCAGTTCAAACAGCTGCATCCAAAGGTTCCTTTCTTTCGACAAAATCTATCTTTTATTGTACCACATCACAGCCTTTTTTGCATCTTTTATGGAAAAGTTGCAAACAAAAAGCCCGCCCGGAGCAAAACCGGACGAGCCCGTTTTTCTTCTCACTGCCACGACAGAGATAAATGACGGTTATTGGCAACGCAGTCTTTCAAGTACAAATTGATCAGGGTCTGGTAAGGGATGCCCACCACTTCGGCCTGCTCCTTGAAGTAATCAATGGTATTGCTGTCAATGTTAATGGTGATCTGTTTTTTCAGCGCCTTGGCATAGGGATTCTTTCTTGCATTGCTGAAATCGTACTCTTTGAGCATAACACAGACCTCACTTTCCATAATATTTCGATTCAGTTTTTGTGGCCTTTCTGGCCGAGATAATACGGATGACAGTATCTGACGCACGGTAGCAGTGACACACGACAAGCAGATTTGCCCTACTGCTCAGGCCGAGAATGATAAATCTGTCCTCCTGTTCTGAATGCTCCGGGTCATCAATTACCAGTGCTTCCTCGTCATAGAAAACTGTCTTTGCTTCCAGGAATGAAATGCCGTGTTTGTGCTGATTGATGCGGTTTTTATTTTCATCCCACTCAAACTGTATGCTTTCCATATCTATATTATAATTATATTATAATTACAAGTCAAGTGCTCCGGACGCAAAAAAGCCCCGGAGGGCGGCCTTTCAGCCACGCTCCGGGGAAAAATCATATAATTTGTTTTGCTCAGGCATTTGTATCAATAGCCACCGAGATAGCCATGTAGGTCTGACCATTCACAGCTTTGACAACAACGCCAACCTGTGTCCATTTCGTGCTCTGTGCAATATTCGCGTTTCCAAGATTGCCGCCTTCGGCAATTTTCTGAACGAACTTATTCAGCTTTGTGCCATCATAGTCAAATGTCGTCACAAATGTAGCTGCACACTTACCATCTTTGGGACCATCAATTTTGAACCAAACCTTAGACGAATAGCCAAACAGATTCAGCGAGAAATTCAAATCTCCCTTTGCTGCCTCATCAATACTTTGGCTTGCAATCGCTCTGCACTGTGCGTTGTTTTCCAGTTTCTTTCCCTCTGGGCGATTTGCATTGATCGTGCTCATCATCTGAGCTTCTGCCTGAGCCTCAGGGGTCGATGAGGTATCACCGCCGCAGGCGGTGAACAGAACAAGTACCATGGTCGCCGCCAGAATCAAAGCGGCCAGTTTCTTCAGCATTTTCATGTCGGGACCTCCAGTCGTTTTGTTGTGTTGTTATCATAATATGCAGGGTGCCTTTCCATTTTGAAACAGGACCCCTTCCAGCTTTATTTTATCCAACGACTGTCGCTTTTGTCAATTGCCAGCTTCACCAAACATTTTCTCCTGCTTTTGTTGTTTTTTCCAGAACGGATCTTCGCAAAGATCCTTTGCCGTGCCCGGGGCAAAAACCGGAAAATATTTCCGGCGTTTACACAATTCTACCACGATTTGGTGCTAAACTTAAGGCAATGGGAACCGCCGGGTGCCGTTCCTGAACAAGGAAAAGGAGTTTGCCCCATGCAGCATGGTTCCCTGCGCGCTCCGGTGCGCGTTTTTGTGGCAGCAGTTCTGCTGTGCCTGAGCTTTCTGGCCGCGCCAAAGGCTGCGGCGGCACAATTGCAGGATGTGAACGGCATCACGCTGCTGTCCTTCGACAGCCAGCAGATCGTCTCCATCGGCAACCAGACCTCGGGCCGGTGCAGCTGGTACGCCCTGCGCTACGCCCGCACCATTCTGGATGGCAAGCCCTGCTCGGGCAGCGGGATGTGGTCGAACGGCGCGGTATGGTCTGCCGCCGGGTACTACGCTTACAGCGGCTCCCTTTCCGACTGCCTTTCCCGCCTGTATGAAGAGCTGCAGGCCGGGCGGCCCGTCATTGTACATCTGAAAAACACCGCTGTCAGCGGCGTGTCCAAGCACACCAACCGCGTGACAAGCTATGAATACCACCTCTCCGGCTCCGGCTGGAAAGAGGTCAATTACCCCCACATCGCCACCAGCAGCACCTACGGACACTGGGTGTGCGTGGTGGGCATCTCCCCCACGGCAGACCCCGAAAACCTGCGGGAGAGCGATTTCTACGCGCTGGACCCCGCGCGGGTCAGCGTGAACGGCACACTGGCCGTAACAAAGCTTTTGGATGGCACCATCTGGACTGATAACTCTCCCTTAAAAGTCGCAGCCTGACGCTCCCTTACAAAACACAACAGCCCCCGGAACATGCAGGGTTCCGGGGGCTTCGTGTTTTGTATCGGGGGGTTACAGCTCCTGATAGGCGCTCATCAGGGCGGGGATGAACTGCTTTTTGCGGCTGACCACGCCGGGCAGCGTCCAGCTGCCGTCGGCGGCGGGCCGGCTCTCAAAGCCGTTGCTCAACACCTCGGCGGCGTAGCGGCCGGTGCAGATGACCACACTCTCCTCCTTGGGCACATCGGTCAGCAACATATAGAGGTCCTCCACGTTCTGCTTGTTGCGGGCCTCCTCCAGATAGGGCTGGAGCAGCGCCTGCGCGGCCTGCAGGTTTTTGCGGGTCATGTAGCTGCCCTGCGCCACGCCAAAGCGGATATCGCCGCACATGAACACCTTGAAGTCCTGCAAGAACACTTCCTCGGCGGTCTTGCCGTCCAGCTTTTCGCCGGCCTCGAACATTTCGTTGGCAAACTCGTTGATGTCCACCCCGGCGATCTTTGCCAGACGGTTGGCGGCGTTCACGTCAACGGGGGTGCAGGTGGGGCTGCGGAACACCAGCGTATCCGAAAGGATGGCAGCCAGCAGCAGACCGGCGGTCTTTTGCGGGATGGTCACGCCGTTTTCATCGTACATCTGGGTGACGATGGTGGCGGTGCAGCCCACCGGCTGGTTGCGGAAGTACACCGGGCCGCTGGTCTCCAGACTGCCGATGCGGTGGTGGTCGATGATCTCCAGAATCTCGGCCTGGTCGAAGCCCTCCACCGCCTGTGTGGCCTCGTTGTGGTCCACCAGAATGATGCGCCGCTTGCGCAGGGCAATGACGTTGCGGCGGCTGACCATGCCGCAGTATTTGCCTTCCTCATCGAGGATGGGGAAATAGCGGTGGCGCACCTTTGCCATCACCCGCAGCACATCGGCCACAGGGGTGACGAGGGTGAATTTGAGGATGTCGTCCCGGGTCATATAATAGGAGATGGGGGCGCACTGGCTGATGAGCTTGCCCGCCGCATAGGTATCCTCGGGGGTGGTCATAATGGCAACGCCGGTCTCATCGGCAATGCGCTGGATGGTGCGGCCCACCTTGGCCCCATTGCAGATGATGAGCAGGGAGGCTTCCTTTTCAATGGCGCAGAGCTGGCTTTCGTACCGGTTGCTCAGAATGACGATATCCCCCTTTTCCACGCTGCTTTCCAGCATCTCGGGGGTGGCGGTGCCGATCTTGATGTGGCCGGTGGTGCAGACCGCGTCTGCATCGCCCACCACCATGGTGCCGTTCAGCGTTTCAAGGATGTTCTTATAAGAGGTACGGCTCTTGGCCAGCACTGCGGTATCGAACACATCCATGTTGGCGGTGGCAAGATCCTTCACGGTGATGATGCCCTCCAGCTCGTTGTCCGCGCTGGTGATGGACAGGGTGTCGATCTGCTGGTCGCGCATGATCTTCCATGCGCGGCGCAGGCTGGTGGAGCCCGGGATGCCCGGCATCTCGCGGTAATCCACGTCCCGGATCTTGGGGTTCACGTCGGTGCACATCCGGGGCGGCGTGACACCGAATTTTTTCAGGACGAACTCGGTCTCCTGATTCATTTTACCGGCACGGCGCGGCTCACAGACCAGCGTGCTGGTGCGGTTTTTGAGCTCCGCATAGGCAATGGCGGAGCAGATGGAATCGGTATCGGGGTTGCGGTGCCCGATGACCACGACCTTGTGTGCTTCTTTTGGCATAGGTTGTTCCCCTCTCTGGGTCAGATTCATTTACCTTCCGATCGGCTCCATACCCCAAACCACCGGGCACGGCTGCCAGCTACATTTTAACACAACCGGCCCCGGGGGTAAAGGCGGCAGATATCTTTTTCTTGACAGCGCCCCAAAAATCGTCTATCCTTGACCTGAATTTTTTCTCTTTGGAGGTTCCCCCATGAAAAAGCTGTTCCGCGCCCTTTCCCTCTGCCTGACGCTGGCCCTGTGCGTGTTCGGCAGCACCGCCGCACTGGCCGAGGCTCCCGCCGCAACGCCCGCCCCCCAGGACCAACGTGTCATCACCGATGTAAGCCCCCTTGAGGATCAGATCCGCAACATCGTCGGTTTCACCACCAGCACCGGCGGCCCCTACGATTTTGAACAGGCCGACCATAGATCTGCCGTGCAGGCCTACGGTGCAGAACCCGCCGAGGGTGCCGTGGCCCTGCTGCGCGTCTACGCCCGGGCCGAGGACCGGGGCGATGCCTCCATCAATTCCAGCGGCCACTCCTTCCTCTCGGTGCGGAACATTTCGGACCACGACATCGAGGTGGGCGGCCTGCGGATCGCGCCCGACACCGAAATGACCTTCAGCCCCCGCGGCAACCGCTGGGAGCACACCGGCATCTGGTATAATCTGGAGGGCTACTACAAGCGCTATCTGGCCGATTCCTACTACCAGAACATCTATGCTGTCCAGACCTCGCTGGATCAGGGCCAGCTGGACGTGGTCAACCGCAATCTTGCAAAGTCTGACCACTGGTCGGCCTACTTCAATTGCGCCGCCTTTACCGAGAGCATGTGGAACGCTGTCTGCGCCGACACCCTTTCCGCCGGGCAGCCCTACACCCCGGAGAACCTGCGGAACGACATTCTGGCCAAGTACGGCAATCTGGCCGCATACAACCCCCAGATCCCCTACGACTACATTGTTTATTACGGCACCAGCCTGACCCCCAGCAAAGAGTTTGCCTGATTTTTCGATTTGTTGGATACAACGTCTTGATTTTCACGTCATTCCGCGCTATCATGGGTGTGTTTGAATCCACGCGCCAAGGGAGGACACCATGACAGACGCATCGACCACTTCAAGACCGCTGTTCAACCGTCAACAGCTCATCTCACTTTTCCTGCCGCTGGTGGCAGAGCAGGCCCTCAGCATCTCCATCGGTCTGGCGGACACCCTGATGGTCTCCTCGGTGGGCGAAGCCGCCGTTTCGGGCGTGAGCCTGGTGGACTCCTTCAACGTGCTGATGATCCAGCTGCTCAGTGCACTGGCCACCGGCGGCGCGGTGGTCGCCAGCCAGTACATCGGACACCGGGAGCCCAAACGGGCCAAGGCCAGCGCCGCACAGATCATGTTCATTATGATCACGCTCAGCGTGGTCACCGCCGTCATCGTGGCGGTGGGGCGGCATGCCATTCTGCGGGGCATCTTCGGCTCCATTGACGCGGATGTCATGCGCTACGCTGAGACCTATTTTCTGCTCTCGGCCCTGAGCTACCCCTTTATTGGCGTGTACAATACCGGTGCGGCTCTGTTCCGCGCCCAGGGCAACAGCAAGATCAGTATGCTTTCCAGCCTGGTGATGAACGTGGTGAACATTGGCGGCAACGCCATCCTGATCTACGGCTTTGGCATGGGCGTGATGGGTGCGGCCACCGCCAGCCTCGTGAGCCGGATGATCGCCTGCTTCACCGTGATGTTCCTGCTGCAGAAGCCGGAATGTGCGCTGCGCATCGACCACCTCACCGACCTGAAGCCAGATCTCGACCTCATCAGGCGCATCCTGAAAGTCGGCATTCCCGCCGGCATCGAGAACGGCATGTTCCAGATCGGCAAGCTGTCGGTCTCCAGCCTGACCAGCACGCTGGGCACCGCCGCCATTGCCGCAAACGCCGTGGCAGGCAACATCTCCAGCTTCCTGAACGTGCCCGCCTCCGCTGTGGGCATCGGCGCGCTGACCGTTGTGGGCCAGTGTCTGGGTGCCGGGGAAAAGGTGCAGGCCAAGCGCTATTCCCGCCTGCTGCTCCTGACCGCCTACGCCGGGGACTGGGTGATGAACCTTTCCGGCCTGTTCTTCCTGAACAAGCTGGCGCTCTCCTGGTTCAACCTCTCGCCGGAGGCCTACGGCATGGCACTGGAGCTGATGGTCTGGTTCAACGTTGTATCGCTGATCCTGTGGCCTTCCAGCTTCACCCTGCCCAACATCCTGCGCGCCGCCGGAGATGCCGCCTTTACCATGACGGTCAGCGTCATCTCCATGTGGGTGTTCCGGGTGGCCTTCTGCTACCTGATGGTGCTCAAGTTCCACTGCGGCCTGCTGTTCATCTGGATGGGCATGTTCCTGGATTGGGCCATGCGCTCGCTGTTCTTCTGCGTCCGCTTTGTCCGCGGCAGGTGGATGGAACAAAAGGTGATCTGAGTTTCCGTATATCCGGCCCTCTCCGCCATTGCAGTTTTGGCGGGGAGGGCCTTTTTTTGTGCAGGAAACCCGCATCCTGTCTCGTATCAATAGGCAGAAGCTTCTCTCCCCTGCATCCGCTTTCCCAAAGCATACCAAATTCCGCGCGGATGTGTTCACGATTTTGTCAGCTTTTTGTCTTGTTTTCTTCGTCTTTGCGCGGTATAATCATACGCTGCAAAGAACTTTAGGCGGGGCTGCGGCCCCCATTCCAGAAAAGGAAGTGTGTTCCATGCGCAACTGGTTTTCCCGCCATCCCGTTTCGTTCATGGCGTTTTATCTCCTGTTTTACCTTTCGGCGTTCCATTGGCTCGAAGTCCATATTGCCGTGCCCGATGTTCTGGTGCACTGCCATCTGGATGACCTGATCCCCTTTTGCAAATATGCCATCGTGCCCTACTTTGCGTGGTTCGTATGGATCCCGTTCACCCTGTTCTACCTGCTGTGGAAAGCGCCCCGGGCCGACTTCTGGCGGCTCTGCCTGCCCCTGTTTGCGGGCATGACCATTGCACTGGCCTGCTATGTCATCCTGCCCACCGGCCTTGACCTGCGGCCCTACCGGGTGTACGGCAGCGATATCTTTGCTCAGGCCGTGCGGACGCTCTATGCCACCGACACGCCCCTCAACGTCTGCCCCTCCATCCATGTGTTCAACTCCGTCACCCTGATGATGGCCTATTACCGCAGCCGCATCTTTGAAACGCCGGGCCGCCGCTGGATGCGGCCCGCTTCTGCTGTGCTCTGCGTTTCCATCATCGCGTCCACGGTCCTGCTCAAGCAGCACAGCTGCATTGATGTATTGCTGGGCATCCTGCTGGCCATGGCGCTGGATACCGGCATGACCGCACTGGAACGCAGCGACGCAAGAGCCTTGCAGCGGCTCTGAATCTGCATTGAAAAACACCCATGCCGGCGCTGGCATGGGTGTTTTTCATTTTGGGGCATTACGGAGCCGGGGCAGTGAACTCTTTCAGGTGCGCTGTATCCAGCTCTTCGGCATCTTTGGCCGCCGATGTATAGGAAATTTTCAGATATTTCAGGGCCGTATCGTTTGCCAGCAATTTTTTGCAGGTTTCCGTATCAAACGTGATGTTGTTGGTCAGATCCAGCCAGATCAGCTGCGGCATCTGGGTCAGGGGGGTATAATCCATGTTCTTATATCTTTCCCGTGCACCCTGAGAGAGAGACATACTCAGATACTGCACACTGCTCTCCGCCAGCGGGGCAAAGCTGTCGATCTCCGGCCCTTGGCACAGCTGCAGAAAGCTCAGATTTTCCATCTGCTTCAACGGTTCCAGCGAACCGATCCGGGTCACGTCCAGTCTCAGGACCCGCAAGTCAGCTCCGGCCAGCTGGGTCAGATCGACCTCACTGCCGGTGATCCACAGCATCTTCAGCGACTTCATCTGCGCCAGCGCCGAAAGGTCGGAGACATTGGAATCCGCCCGGATCCCGTCACTGCCATATTCCAGCTTTACCACAGAATCCAGCTTTGCAAAGGTCGGGAATGCGCTGCTCTCCACACTGGGCACACTCAAAAGCATCAGATTTTTGCATTCCTCCAGACCTGTCAGATCTGTAATGGGTGGGGCTCCCCTTCTATTATTGACCGACAATACCTGCAAGCTGTCAAAATGCCGCAGGTCTGCCAGAGAGGTCACCGGATCATACGTTCCCTCTACCCTGACCGCACAGGCTTCCAGCTGATCATTGCCATTAACGGTTCCCCCAATATCTTCCCCGTCCGGTGCATCTTTGACGAGGAGATCTTTCACGCCGGTTCCGGAATTTATCGAGACTCGCTGATAATCCCAGACATCGCTGTGATAGATATCCCCCGTTCGGGCGGTCAAGCCATTTCCGGACGTGCTTTTCCATCACAGGGTCCTGCCACTCAATGACATAATCCTCCCCATGCTCGGCGTGACTGGCCGAACCGCAAGTGTCGTCTGCTGAACGAAAACATCCTGCATTTCCGAGCGGAAAGGTCCCGGTCTCAGATTCAAAGAGCTTGCACATGCGCTGAGCAAAAGCATTGCACAGATCAACAAACTCGACGCTTTTAACATTTTACGCATAACAGGCTCCTTTCTGTTTCAGCAAAGTCTCTAGTTATATTTTACCATAAGTTGTTTTTTGTAAAGAAAAACCCACGATC
>ENA-OQKX01000116-OQKX01000116.1-human-gut-metagenome-genome-assembly--contig:-NODE-116-length-15858-cov-2.262094_pt1 | contig 15858 bp, 17 predicted proteins | sample MGYA00242654_ERZ504810 | MGnify/ENA primary metagenome ERZ504810 (study PRJEB26092, sample SAMD00036378) | human gut metagenome | host: Homo sapiens | study: EMG produced TPA metagenomics assembly of... | reverse complement strand
CGCTCGGCATGGATGGCGACGTTTAGTGATCTTATGATTTACTTCTTTGCTTTTTCGTTTACTGTTTTCTATGTCAACAGTGGATGCTGAGAAGTTTGAGATGGTGATTGCATCTTTGCAGAGCAGCTTTAGTATTCTGCCGAGTGGTGGAGCTTCCATCGGAGATGGTGAGATGGTTTCTTCCGGCGTGAGCCAGTTACAGATGTATGACATCTATTATAATCAGATGGCAAATACGCAGACGACAGATGATACATCAGAAAGTTCAGATGTTGCGGAAGAGTATAAAGAAGAAGCGCTTGCCGAGTCAGAACAGATGGCAGAGCAGGTGCAGGATCTTGTAGCACAATATGGCATACAGGATCAGGTGGAAATCGATTTTAATGCGGAATATGTGCTGTTGAATTTAAATGGTGCAGTGCTGTTTGATTCCGGAAAATCTGAGATCAAGTCAGAAGCCTATCCTTTGATGGATAAGATTGGAAAGATTCTTCAGAGTTATCAGCAGAACATGATAGAGATAGAGGGACACACGGATAATATTCCGTTCACGCATTCTTCAAAATATGAAAATAACGATGTGCTGTCAATGTACAGGGCATTATATGTGGCAGATTATATGCGCAATATCACAACGATCGATCCGTCACATATCAAGTCATCCGGAAGAGGCGAATACGTTCCGATTGCAGATAATTCCACACCGGAGGGAAGGGCGCGCAACAGACGTGTTGAGATAAAGATATATAATTCATATTATTCCGAAATAAATTAATTAACAGAAGAAAGGCACAAACAATGAAAAAGAATCTGATGACAGTAATTATCCTTGCATTAGTTCTGGTGAATCTCGTTTTGACTGCAATTCTTGCGTTTACGATCATTCCTCAGACGAGAAAATCAAATCAGCTGATCGATAAGATCGCATCAGCAATTGATCTGGAGCTGGAAGATGGAAGCAGCAAAGATACCGCAGCAGTTCCGGTGGAAGATATTGAAGTTTATGATATTGAAGCCAGCTTTACCGTCAACTTAAGTCCAAGCGGTGATGGAAAAGACCATGTGGCTGTATTTTCTATCGGTTTGTCGCTGAATACAAAGAGTGACGGATACAAGAGCATAGGTACAGAAGGATTGAAAGCGAAGGAAACATTGATCAAAAATGATATCAACACGATTGTTTCCGGATATACAATGGAACAGTTCCGGGAGGACGAGCAGAGCGTTAAAGATGCTATTCTCGAAGATCTGCAGGAGATGTTCGGTTCTGACTTTATCGTTGGGGTAAGTTTCTCCAGTGTAAATACGCAGTAAATTAGAATGCTAGGTGGTGAAAGAGAATGGGTGAAGTCTTATCTCAAAATGAGATAGATAGTCTTCTGCAGGCATTGAGCAGTGGTGAACTTGATGCTGAGGACATGAAAGTAAAAGACGAAAAACAAGTAAAAAATTATGATTTTACCCGTCCAGCAAAGTTCTCAAAAGAGCATTTGCGTACGTTGGAAATCATTTTTGAACATTATGGAAGACTTCTTTCGACGAACTTACCTGTTTATTTGAGAAAAACAGTACAGGTGGAAGTGATGAATTCAGAGGCGGTTACCTATTCTGAATTCACGAATGCACTGTCAAATCCGGTTTTACTCGGATTGGTGAATGTATCGCCTTTGAGTGGCAGTATTATTATAGAACTTGCAGACAATCTGGGGTATGCAATTGTTGACCGAATGCTCGGTGGATTGGGAACTCCGTTAGATAAGCCAAGAGATTTCTCCGAGATTGAACTTTTGATTCTGGAGAGAATCTATAATGTATGTGTAAGTCTTTTGCCGGAGCCTTGGTCGAGTGTCTGTGAGATTTCACCGCGGCTTGAACGGATTGAGACAAACTCACAGTTTGCGCAGATCATTTCGCCGACCGAGATGATCGCACTTGTGACATTACATATCAAGATTGGCGATGTGGAAGGTCTTATGAATATCTGTCTTCCGTATCTGACATTGGAAAGTGTCATGGACAAGCTGAATACGAAGTTCTGGTATTCCAATCTTCAGGAACATGACGATAAGCAGTATACAGATGCGATCGAAGCTTTGATCTCAAAAGCGATGATTCCTGTAAAAGCGGTTTTGGGAAACAGTACCATTTCCGTGGACGATTTTGTAAATCTTCAGGTTGGAGATATTATCCGGCTGGATTCGGGTGTGAATCAGGATCTGAATATTTTTGTCGGTAATATAAAAAAATTTACTGCTCTGCCGGGAGCTGTCGGCGATAATTATGCAGTAAGAGTTACATCAGTGGTAAGAGAGGAGCAGTAGTAATGGATGGTGTTTTTGTCACAGGAAGAAATCAGTGCTTTGCTGAATTAACCCGGATGATGCAAATAAAAATGATTTGCTGACAGATGCTGAGAAAGACGCGATTGGCGAAATTGGTAACATCAGCATGGGAACAGCGGCAACAACATTGTTTTCCCTTGTAAATCGTAAAGTAGATATTTCAACGCCGGTTGTATCTTTTGCAACATGGAGTGACATCTGTGATGCATATGAAAAACCGTGTGTATTTATCCGAATTGCATATACAGTTGGTTTGGATGGAAGTAATATTCTTGTTTTAAAAGAACATGATGTAAAAGTCATTACAGACCTGATGATGGGTGGTGATGGTACTAATACAGATGGAGAACTTGGAGAGTTACATTTAAGTGCAATCAGCGAAGCGATGAATCAGATGATGGGTTCCGCAGCGACCTCTCTTTCCTCTATGCTGAATAAGACCATCGATATCAGTCCGCCAGTTGCAGATCTTGTGGATCTTCATGATAATATTGATGAGGGATCAATCGCAGATTTTTTATCCGGTTCGTTTGTTAAGATTTCATTTAAGATGGAGATTGGAGATCTGGTAGACAGTGAGATCATGCAGTTGTATCCGGTTCTTTTGCGAAGGAGATGTGCGCAAGCATTACAAAGAATATGGAAGCGGATACCAATTCCACATCGAACGAGGCAGAAAAAGCAGTGAGTGCACAGCCAGCTGCACCACAGCCTCAGATGGAACAGCCGATGGGAGGTCAGCAGGTTATGGGACAGCCAATGATGGGGCAGCCGATGATGGGACAGCCGATGATGGGACAGCCAATGATGGCACCGAATATGAATCAAATGTATGCACAGCCGGTAAATGTACAGCCGGCACAGTTTCAGGCTTTTAATCCAAGTATTGCACAGGTTGCAGGAGCAGAGAACATCGGATTGATCATGGATGTTCCACTTGAAGTGACAGTAGAACTTGGAAGAACAACAAAGTCGATCCATGAGATTTTGGATTTCGCACCTGGTACGATCATCGAGTTGAATCGAATTGCCGGTGAACCAATAGATATTCTGGTAAACGGAAAATACGTTGCCAAGGGTGAAGTCGTAGTAATTGAAGAAAGTTTTGGTGTGAGAATCACTGAAATTGTGAAATAAGATAGGAAAGAAGAGGAGAAACAAATAATATGGCTAAAGTAATGATTTGCGATGACGCAGCATTTATGAGAATGATGATTAAGGATATCTTAACAAAGAATGGTTATGAGATTGCTGCAGAGGCAGAAAACGGACAGAAAGCAGTAGAAAAATATCCAGAAGCAAAACCAGATCTTGTATTAATGGATATCACAATGCCTGAGATGGATGGTATTGAAGCATTAAAGAAGATCAAAGCATTAGATCCAGGAGCTAAAATTATTATGTGTTCTGCAATGGGACAGCAGGCTATGGTTATCGAAGCAATCCAGGCAGGAGCAAAAGACTTTATCGTCAAACCATTCCAGGCAGAGCGTGTTCTTGAAGCAGTAAAAAAAGTTGTAGGTTAATATGATATTACTCAGTTCTGCATTAGGCAGTTTTATCCAGCTGTTGGGCGTATTGATCATTTTTCTCTTTGTGCTGGCGATCACCTATTTCACAACAAAGTGGATCGGTAATTATCAGAAAACAAATTTTGCAAACAAAAATCTGCAGATTGTGGAATCAATACGTGTTGGAAATAATAAGTTTATTGCAATTGTAAAAGCAGGTGAGGTTTACCTTGTTGTAGCTGTTGGAAAAGATGATGTGACACTGCTCACACAGCTTACAGAAGAACAATTAAGCGAAGTACCGGATCTCTCTGCGGCACAAAACAGATTTCCGATGGATGGGAAGGCTGCACAGGAGAATTTCCGTGAGGTATTGAACCGGGTGAAGGAACATTTTCCTAAGAAATAGGTTTTGATTATGACAAGAGTGAAAAAGACATATTGTATGGTGTCACTAATTGTGGCAATGGTGGTACTTGTTCTGACGCTTTCATGGTCAGCGGGTGGAACAACTGTGTATGCAGCTTCCATGGATCCGGACAGTATCACAACATTTGATGGTGACAATTCAGAGGGTGGTGTCACCAGAGCAGCAGAAGACAGTACAAATGGATTGACAATTTCATACAACAATGATGGCGGATCATTGTCGGCACCGGTGAAGATGCTTTTGGTATTGACAATTTTATCACTGGCACCATCGATACTGATCATGCTGACTTCTTATACAAGAATTATCATTGTATTACATTTTCTGCGTACCGCAATTGGAACGCAGACCGCACCACCTAATCAGGTATTGATCGCGTTGGCTTTATTTTTGACATTTTTCATTATGTGGCCGACATTCCAGCAGATCAATACAGAGGCGATCCAGCCTCTTGACAAGGGTGAGATTACGACGGAAGAGGCATTTACCGTCGCACAGGGACCAATCAGGGAATTCATGTACGGTCAGACGCAGGAAAAAGATTTAAAGCTGTTTGTGGATATTTCAGATGAAACCTATGACAGTTATGATGATGTTCCGATGACGACTCTGATCCCGGCATTTATCTTAAGTGAATTGAGAGCTGCATTTATTATCGGTTTCGTGATTTATATTCCGTTTATCGTAATTGATATGGTCGTAGCATCCGTGCTGATGTCCATGGGTATGATGATGCTTCCTCCGACAACCATTTCGTTGCCGTTTAAGATTTTGTTGTTTGTTCTGGCAGACGGATGGGATTTAGTGATCGGAAGCCTTGTAAAAACGTTTTATTAGTGGAATCTGAGGTGATGAGATATGATAACAGAGGGACAGGTTCTTGATATCGCAAAAGATGCAATTTATTATATTATTATCTGTAGTGCCCCGGTTTTGATAATTTCGCTGGTGGTTGGTTTGATTATCAGTATTTTTCAGACAGTCACTTCGATTCAGGAGCAGACACTTACATTTGTACCAAAGATTGTGGCAGTATTTATTGGATTGATGGTATGTGGTTCGTGGATTCTGAATCAGCTGTCGGAATTTGTGACGACCTTATGGTCGAACTTCAGTATTTATCTTGGATAGGTTTGACATATGGTGCAGTATTCATTTTCATTGGAAAATTTTGAAATTTTTATCTTAATACTTGTTCGCGTATCCTGCTTTGTATACATTGCACCTTTTTATGGGATGTCGAATGTGCCGAATCAGGTGAAGATAGGGCTTTCTGCGATGATCGCACTTCTGGTGTCTGGGTTTGCAGATGTTTCACAGGTTGAATATACCGGGCTTATAGGATATGCAGTCATTGTTTTGAAAGAGGGAATTACAGGGTTGCTGATCGGACTTGCTGCAAACGTTTGTAATTCCATTATTTTATTTGCGGGTAATATCATTGATATGGATATCGGTCTGTCAATGGCAACCGAATTTGATCCGATCAACAACGCGCAGGTAACATTAACTGGAAATCTGTATAATTATTTTATACTGATGCTGCTTGTGGTAACCGACATGCATCATTATATATTACGGGCCTTTGTGGATGCATTTACAGTCATACCGGTCAATGGACAGGTGTTTGACTGGGAGCATCTGATGAGATCCATGACAACTTATATGGGAGACATGTTTGTGATAGCATTTCGTATCATTTTGCCGGTATTTGCATGTATCATGATCTTAAACTGTATCCTTGGTATCATGGCGAAGGTTTCACCGCAGATGAATATGTTTGCGGTAGGTATGCAGATGAAGATTATGGTTGGATTTGTTGTACTTTTTCTGACCGTATCATTGCTGCCAAGTGTGGCAAATTTCATTTTTACGGAAATGAAAAAATTGATGGTACTTTTTATAGAAGGAATGTATTGACTTGGAACAGCAGAAACAGTTACATTTGATCATGGAATGGGATCTTCAGTGGTTTGCAAAGGACGGACCCGGTGGTGAAAAAACAGAACCGGCGACAGCAAAGAAACTGAGGGAGGCAAGAGAGGATGGCAAAGTCGTAAAAAGTAAAGAACTTACGGCGGCATTTGACCTGATCATTTTATTTCTTGTCCTGAAAATTTTTGTTTCATTTGTGGGTAACAGACTCATGAATAGTTTTGTGGATATCTACGGCAGGATACCGGATTTTGTAAGGGAGAATGCCGTTGATGTGACGGAAAAGTCAGTCGCAGCGCTTATGTCCGATGCACTGATACAGATTCTGATCGTCTGTGTTCCCTTTTTTGCATTTGGATTTGTTGTGACGGCGCTGATCAGTGTGATCCAGGTTGGGTGGAAAGTGACAGGGAAACCGTTGCAGCCCAAATTCGATAAATTTAATCCAATCAATGGATTTAAAAGAATTTTTTCAAAAGATTCTATTTTTGAACTGGTCAAATCTATTCTTAAAATTTTTGTTATCGTCTATGTGGCATATACCTCGATCAGAGGTCATGCACAGGACATTTTTATCCTATATGAGATCCCACTGATGCAGGCGATCATGCTTTGCGGAACGGTGATCATCAATGCTGGTCTGAAAATCAGTCTCGTCTATTTAGTGATCGGTCTGGCAGATTTTATTTATCAGAAGTATCGTTTTAATGAAGATATGAAGATGACCAAACAGGAAGTGAAGGACGAGTTTAAAAATACAGAGGGTAATCCGGAAATCAAAGGCAGACAGAGACAGCGTATGCGTGAGGCTTCCAGAAGACGTATGATGCAGGATGTTCCAAAAGCGGACGTTGTCATCACGAACCCGACTCACTTTGCAGTTGCGATCAAGTATGATGCTGAGACATCAAAGGCACCGGTTGTTCTTGCAAAGGGAGAAGATTATCTGGCACAGAAAATCAAAGAGGCTGCCAGAGAACATCATATTGAGATTGTGGAAAACAAACCACTTGCGCGGATGCTGTATGCAAACGTGGATATCGGACAGGAAATTCCACCGGAACTGTATCAGGCAGTTGCCGAGATCCTCGCAATGGTTTTACAATATGAGAGAAAAATATTTAGAGTAGTGACTAAGGAGGAAAAGGCATGAAAAAAGCGGACATTTGGCGTTAGCGTTTATATTTTACTTGCGGCCGTTATTTTTTTTCATTGTTCCAATCAGTTCCACCTTGTTGGATGTGATGATCGCGATCAATATTTCTATCGCGTTAATTATACTGTTTAATACATTATTACGTGAAGGAAGTAACTGGATATGTCTTTCTTCCCGACTCTTTTACTGTTCACGACTATTTTTAGAATTTCACTGAACGTGTCGTCTACCAGACTGATACCTTTCAACAGGAGCACCTGGTAATGTTGTCACAACGTTTGGCCAGTTCGTAGGTGGCGGTGATCTTGTCATTGGTGCAATCATATTCATTGTACTCATTATTATCCAGTTTGTAGTTATTAATAAAGGTTCTGAGCGAGTTGCAGAGGTAACAGCACGTTTCACACTGGATGCAATGCCGGGTAAACAGATGGCGATCGACGCTGACTTAAACACCGGAGCGATCACAGAGAAGGAAGCAAGGGAGCGCAGAAATAAGATTCAGGAAGAATCCGCTTTCTTTGGTTCCATGGATGGTGCTACAAAGTATGTTAAGGGAGATGCAACGGCAGGTCTTATCATTACATTTATCAACCTGATCGGTGGTACGGTCATGGGCGTGATGAGTCAGGGATTAAGCTTTGCAGAAGCGATCCAGCAATATGGTATCCTCACCATCGGTGACGGACTTTGTTCCCAGATCCCATCGCTTCTGATTTCTCTGTCAACCGGTATTCTGGTAACGAAAGCTTCCAAGGAAGCAGATTTTGGAACTGTTCTGGTAAGCCAGCTTTTTGGCATTCCGAAGGTGCTTTATCTGGTTGGTGCAACGCTTGCATTTTTGGGGATCACGACACCTTTGACATGGTATCTCTTTGTCGGTCTTGGTCTTGTGTTCATCATTTCCGGACGTATGATGGATAAACAGATCCGTGTGGAGAGCATTGAGGAGGAAGTGAGTGAGGCAGAGACGGAGGCAGAGGAGATACGCAAAACCGGAAAATGTTGTTTCACTGCTTCAGGTAGATCCGATCGAACTGGAGTTTGGATATGGTATTATTCCATTGGCAGATGTCAATCAGGGTGGCGACCTTCTTGACCGTGTTGTCATGATCCGTAGACAGATCGCCTTGGAACTTGGTACGGTTGTGCCGATCATCCGTCTGCGTGATAATATCCAGCTGAATCCGAACCAGTATATTATTAAGATCAAGGGTATCCAGGTGACAGAGGGAGAGATCCTTTTTGACCATTATATGGCGATGAATCCAGGGTATGTAGAGGAAGAGATCACTGGTATTCCGACCTTTGAGCCATCCTTCCATCTGCCTGCGATCTGGATCACAGAGAGCCAGAGGGAGAGAGCGGAAAGCCTTGGATATACCGTTGTCGATCCGCCATCCATTATTGCTACACACCTGACAGAGGTGATCCGGAACCATATTGCGGAGCTTTTGACAAGGCAGGATGTACAGAATCTGGTCAACAATCTGAAAGAGAGCAATCCGGTTCTTGTGGACGAACTCATACCAAAATTGCTTGGTCTTGGTGAAGTACAGAAAGTATTACAGAATTTATTGAGCGAGGGAATTTCCATCCGGGATCTTTTGACTATTTTTGAAACACTTGCAGATCATGCCGCTGTGACAAGAGACACGGATGTCCTGACAGAATATGTCCGCCAGAGTCTGAAGAGGGCAATCTCAAATAAATTCTTCCCGGCAAACGAGACAACCAGTGTAATCACTTTAGATCCGAAGATCGAGCAGGAGATTATGTCGTCAGTCAAACAGACAGAGCAGGGAGCGTATTTAACCTTAGACCCTGAACGCACCAAGGCCATTATGGCATCTTTGGAGCAGGAGGCTGCAAAGCTTGAAAATATGGGAAAAACTCCGATCGTTATCACTTCACCGATTGTCCGTATGTATTTTAAGAAACTGACAGAAGATTATTTCAAAGATCTGATCGTTGTTTCATACAATGAAGTGGAATCGAATATTGAATTACAATCAGTAGGGATGGTGACAGCATAAATGACAATAAAAAAATTCCAGGGAAAAACACAGGAAGAGGCAACAGAGAAGGCAAGACAGGAGCTTGGAGCCGGAGCTGTTGTGATGAATGTAAAAGAAATCAAACCAAAGGGGCTTTTTAATTTTTTTAAGGGCTCTACCTTTGAAGTCACTGCAGCGATCGAGGAAAAGGAGCAGTTTTTAAATGCTGTCCAGATGGCAGCAATGCAGCAGAAAAAGATTGAAAATATTAATCTTGCCGCAGATGAGAAGATCAGTATTCCGCTTCCGGCAGAAAAAACTGTTGAGCCAGCGCCTTCCTATCAGCGTCCGGTAACACCAGAAAAAGAAGTTGTGGTGAATAAGAGCGAAAGTGATATTGAAAAGAAATTGGAAAACCTTTCCAATATTTTGGAAAAAAAGCTCAGTGAAGATGGAGCAAGGGAGGCAGAAATGCCGGTGACTCCTAAGGCATCTCCAAAAAATCTTGAAAATTTCAAGTTTATGAAGATGCTCTACCGTACCATGCTGAACAATGATGTAAATGAAAAGTATGTCAATCAGATTCTCGATGAAGCTGAGAAGGTTACAAACAGCGGAAGCAATGTTGATATTATTCTTTCCAATGTTTACCAGAAGATGATCTTAAAACTTGGAGAGCCAAATTGCATTGACTTGTCAGGAAAGAAGCCGCATGTTATATTTTTTGTAGGACCTACAGGAGTAGGCAAAACAACCACGATCGCCAAGATCGCAGCAAAGTACAAGGTGGAGCATGACAAAAAGGTTGCTATGCTGACAGCAGATACTTACCGGATCGCAGCGGCAGAACAGTTAAAGATTTACGCCAATATTTTAGATGCACCGGTGAAGATCATTTACTCTGCGGAAGAACTCAATCAGTCTTTGGAGACACTGGCTGAATACGACCTTGTATTTGTGGATACTGCAGGTTTTTCCCATAAGAATGAGGAACAGCGTGAAGATATTAAGAAACTGGTCAATGGTCTTGACCTAAAATATGAAAAGGAAGTTTACCTTGTTTTAAGTGCTACAACGAAGTATAAGGATCTTATGGAGATTGTTGACATTTATAGGGAAATTGCAGAATATAAGATTATTTTTACAAAATTAGATGAAACCACTTCATTTGGCAATATATTAAATATCCGCTTATATTCAGGGGCAGATCTGTCTTATATGACAAATGGACAGAGCGTTCCGGATGATCTGGAAGTATTTAATACCCAGATGGTGGTAAAACAACTGCTTGGAGGAAAGTAACAGATGGATCAGGCAGAAGAACTGCGCAATGTGATCAAAAAAACAGAAATCAGAGAACAAAGAAGCCCGCCAGGATCATCACTGTCACAAGTGGAAAGGGCGGTGTGGGAAAATCCAACATTGCCGTAAATCTTGCAGTCCAGTTTCAGCGGATGGGGTTGAAAACGATCATTTTTGATGCAGATATCGGACTTGCAAACGTGGAAGTGATGTTTGGAACAATTCCCCAGTATAGCCTGAACGATCTGATCTATCATGACAAAGAAATCGAGGACATCATTACGGATGGACCGGAGGGGGTTGGCTTTATTTCCGGCGGCTCCGGTATTATGGGACTGAGTAATCTGACACTGGATCAGATCAGTTATCTGGTAAAGTCAGTGGAAAAGCTTTCTGTGATCGCAGATATTGTGATCGTTGATACAGGCGCAGGAATTTCAGACAGTGTCATGGAGTTTGTGGCGTCAAGTCCTGAAGATTTTACTGGTAGACTACAACCGGAACCAAGCTCACTTACGGATGCATATTCGCTATTGAAGATGCTTTACCGCAATCCGAAATACGATAAGAATGAATCGGTGATCCATGTACTGACGAACCGTGTTGCTTCCTTTGGTGAGGGAAAGATGGTTTTTGACAAACTGGAATCGGTTGTAAAACAGTTTCTGGATGGCTCTGTCCATTATATTGGGATCATCCCACAGGATGCGATGTTAGAGAAAGCGGTGCGGATACAAAAACCGGTTTCCATCGTGTCGCCGAATGCAAGGTCTTCAAAACGGTTTGAGGAACTGGCACAGTATTTAGTGTCTGGCGGAAAGCAGGATTCTTCGGAACAAAATGCTTTCAGACAATTTCTGACAAAATTATTTAACCTTTCATAAGGAGAGGAGCTATATGGCATTTACAGATTTGATAAAGCCTGGTGACAAGATCGATATCAGGTTATTACAACAGGTTGAAAATGAGGAGCGGACTGGCGATACGGTTAAAGTTTACAAGAGCCAGGTTCTTGATATAAATAAGCGTGGCAATCTTGAGATTTCAATGCCTACAGAGGGAACAAAACTGATTCTTCTTCCTCTGGATGTACGTTTGGAATTTGTTTTTTATTCCGGAGGATTCTTATATAAAAGTATCGGACAGATCGTAGAGCGCTTCAAGCGGGATAATATTTATACACTGGAAGTAGAACTTAAAACACGTCTGGAAAAGTTCCAGCGCAGGGAATTTTACCGATATGAGTGTTCCATTGATTTTAAGTTTTTCGAACTGACGGAAGAGCAGGCAGATCTTGCAACAGTGGAAGAGATTTTTGCCCAATTGCGCGATGAACATTTTAATGACAAGATACGGACAGGTACGATCGTTGACATCAGCGGTGGAGGCATCCGCTTTAATTCAGATACGGAGTTAAAGAGTGGAGATCATATCCTTGCGGTAGCACATCTCGCAAATGAAAGAATGAATCAGGAATTCCATATTGTTGGTTCTGTTATTTCCTGCGAGAAGAAGGAACAGGTAACGGAAAAGAAATATGTTTCCCGTGTCAAGTTTATGATCAAAGACGACAGAGTACGAGAGGATATTATCCGATATATTTTTGAAGAGGAACGATTAACACGTCAAAAGGATAAAAGGTAATGATTATGAAAAAAATATTCTTGTTGTTGATGATTCTGCACTCATGAGAAGGGTTATATGTGATATAATCAATTCCGATGATACATTTCAGGTAACAGATGTGTGCCGCGATGGGCTGGAAGCATACGAAAAGCTGAAGGTCAACCGTTATGATGGCGTGATCCTTGATGTCAATATGCCAAGGATGGGCGGTCTGGAACTTTTAGAGCGCCTGCAGAAAGAACGCATTAAGACAAATGTGATCATGGTCAGTACCATGACAACACGGGATGCGGATGTGACGATCCTTGCGATGGAGCGTGGAGCAGTTGATTTTGTGACAAAACCAACAAATATCATTGAGGCAAAAGGGGATGCGTTCCGGAAAGAAATCTTAGGTATTTTAAATGCCGTTTTAAAGACAGAACGGATCAGCCTTACAGAACGCAGACCTGCAGTGGCAGCTGTCAGTGCTGTGCAGAAACGCAATGCATCGGCAGAAACAAGGTTTAAGAATAAAATTGTTGCACTTGCATGTTCTACCGGTGGACCAAAAGCTTTGCAGAGTGTCATTCCTTATCTGCCGGCCAATCTGGATGCCCCAATGGTTCTTGTGCAGCATATGCCTGCCGGATTTACGAATTCCATGGCAAACCGTCTGGATGAGATCAGTAAGATCAATGTAAAGGAAGCCGAGAATGGAGAAATCCTGAAAAAAGGAACTGTTTACATTGCGCCGGGCGGAAAACACATGGAAGTAAAGAAGTGTCCGGATGGCTCACATAAGATCGTATATAACGATATGCCACCGATCGGCGGATTGAAACCATGCGCAAATATCACATATGATTCTTTGAGGACATGTGGATATGATCAGGTAGTGTGCGTTGTGCTTACAGGAATGGGTGCTGATGGAACCAATGGAATCCTGGAATTATCAAAAGTAAAACCAATTTATACGATTGCACAGGATGCGAAGACATGTGTTGTCTATGGCATGCCGAAAGCAATTGCGGAGACGGGACTTGTAAATGAAGTCGTTCCGCTGACAGAAGTAGCAAATTCAATCACAAAGAATGTGGGGGTAAATTAACATGGATGTAAGCCAGTATCTGGAAATATTTATTGATGAATCAGAAGAACATCTGCAGACATTAAGCGATTGTATCATGGTCCTTGAAAAAGAACCGGACAATAAAGATACGATCAATGAAGTGTTCCGTGCGGCACACTCTTTAAAGGGTATGGCAGGTACCATGGGCTTTAAGAGAATGCAGCACCTGACACATGATATGGAAAATGTGTTTCAGGAAGTGCGGAGCGATCACATAAAAGTCACAAGTGGGATGATCGATCTCTTGTTCAAATGTCTGGATGCACTTGAAGGTTATGTTGACAATATTAAGAGTACCTCCGATGAGGGAACAGAAGATAACGAAGTTATCATCAAAGAATTAAATGATTTTATTGCAAAAACAGAGGGTGCGGAAGAAACAGGGAATACTGAGACTTCTGAAGCAAAAGAAGCAGCACCTGAATCCACTCAGGAAGAAAAAGCAGGACAGGAAAAAATCGAACTGACAAATGACGAGAAGAAGGCAATCCGTGAAGCGGAGTCAAATGGACAGCATATTTACGTCATGACAGTTCATATCCAGAAAGACTGTCTTTTGAAGGCAGCCCGTGCATTCCTTGTATTTAAGGCTGTGGAAGATTTTGGACAGATTCTGGTATACCGTCCAAGCTCACAGGATATCGAAGACGAGAAGTTTGAGTTTGAGTTCAGCTTTTTCCTTGCCTCGGAAGAATCTGAGGACAAGATCGTAGCAGTAGCAAAGGCTGTTTCTGAGATTGAAAAAGTAGATGCGGAAGAGATCCATCTTGATGAATATGTAAAAGAGGCAGAAGCACAGGAAGAACAGCAGGCAAAAGAAGCGACAGCGGAACAGAAGGAAGCACCTGCAGAAGCTCCAAAGGCGGCTGAGAAGAAGGCACCGGCTGCAAATGCCAAGAAACAGACCAATGCAAAACCGGTAACCGGAAGAACTGTCCGTGTAGATATTGAAAAACTGGATGCTTTGATGAATCAGGTGTCAGAGCTTATTATTGCAAAGAACAGTCTGGTCTCCATCAGCTCTAACGAGAGTGGTGAGTATCAGAATCAGTCGTTCCATGAACAGATTGAATACTTAGAGCGTATCACAACGAATCTTCATGAGTCTGTTATGAAAGTCCGGATGGTACCTATCGAGAGCGTTGTAAATAAGTTCCCTCGTATGATCCGTGATCTTTCCCGTAAGTTAGGAAAGAAAATGGAGCTGTATATGACTGGTGAAGATACAGAGTTAGACAGAACTGTAGTCGATCAGATCGGTGATCCGTTACAGCACTTACTCCGTAACTCAGCAGATCATGGTCTGGAAGACAATGCAACCCGTGTAGAGAGAGGAAAACCGGAAGTTGGTTCTATCTTCCTAAAAGCTTTTCAGGAAGGCAATAACGTTATCATTGAAGTGGGAGATGATGGTAATGGTATTGATGTTGCAGCGGTAAGGGACAAAGCTGTTGAACGCGGTGTCATTACAGCAGAACAGGCGGAGAATATGAGCCAGAAAGAGATCATCAATATCTTATTCCTTCCAAGTTTCTCTATGGCAAAGAAGATTACTGACATCTCCGGACGTGGTGTTGGTCTTGATGTTGTAAAATCTAACATCGAAGCACTTGGTGGTGACGTTGAAGTCCGCACACAGCTTGGAGAAGGAACAACTTTCATTGTCCGTCTGCCGCTGACACTTGCAATCATCCAGGCATTAATGGTTGAGATCCGTGATGAAAAATATGCGATTGCACTTGGATCCATTTCAAATATTGAAAGTATCCCGGTAAATGAGATCAAATATGTTCAGGCTCAGGAGGTGATCCATCTCCGTGGTGCCGTTATCCCACTGATCCGTCTTGATCAGGTACTGGATATGGAAGAAAAACAGGAAGAACCGGAGAATCTTACGGTTGTTATCGTTAAGAAAGGCGACAGCCTCGCAGGTCTTGTTGTAGATAATCTGATCGGACAGCAGGAGATCGTTATCAAATCTCTTGGAAAGTATATCAACAACAATAAGATCATCAGTGGCGCAACCATTCTTGGCGATGGTGAAGTTGCATTAATCCTTGACGTTAATACATTGATGTAATGGAGGAGACGAATATGGAGAAAAATATAGATATCGCTGAAAATGATGCAAAACAGTATATTGTTGTAAAAATCGGCAGCGAACAGTACGGAATTGATATCAGCTATATTGACAATATTGTGCGTATGCAGAAAATCACACGTGTTCCAAAGATTCAGACATACTTTAAAGGGGTCATCAATCTTCGTGGGGAGATCGTGCCTGTTATGAGTGTGCGTAAAAAAATGAATCTGGATGATGATGTCATCACAAATGCCAGCAGGATCATTATTTTAAAGCTTGAGGAAAAAGGAACGATCGGAATCATTGTAGATGAAGTAAAAGAGGTTGTTACTTTATGCACCGATGAGATTGATAAGACAAGCGGA
>ENA-OQKX01000115-OQKX01000115.1-human-gut-metagenome-genome-assembly--contig:-NODE-115-length-15874-cov-2.417159_pt1 | contig 15874 bp, 15 predicted proteins | sample MGYA00242654_ERZ504810 | MGnify/ENA primary metagenome ERZ504810 (study PRJEB26092, sample SAMD00036378) | human gut metagenome | host: Homo sapiens | study: EMG produced TPA metagenomics assembly of... | reverse complement strand
AATACAGGTTTATGTTGAAAATGCTGCAAAACAGGCATTGATGGCAGATGAAAAAATGCTGATCTCAGTTACGGTATATCCTGAGGACAGGGACGATGAAAAATACGTTAATATTTTTATCTCGGATACGGGAAAGGGATTTCCAGATGAAATATTATGTAAACTACAAAATGGACAAAACATTTCTGACAATGGAAAACATATTGGTATTTGGAACTGTATGAGGCGGTTTCAGTATTATTATGGGGATCAGGGAGAGATCCATTTCAGCAATAGTCCATTAGGTGGTGCCGTTGTGGATATTCATGTTCCATATAAAATCGGAAGGAGCGATACACAGGAATGAAATTATTGCTGGTGGATGATGAACGTTATGTGATTGAAAGTATAAAGAAAATATCTGCTGGGAGCGGACAGGTATTACTGAGATTTATACAGCATTTACAATGAAACAGGCGCAGGAAATTATAACAGCTGTTAAAATGGACATTATTATCAGTGATATTGTGATGCATGCTGCAACAGGATTTGATCTGGTGCAATGGGTGAGGGAGCAGAATTTCAGGATACAGGTTATTTTTTTGACCAGTTATGCGGAATTTGACTATGCAAGACGTGCGATACAGCTGGAAAGCGTTGAATATCTGCTAAAACCAATTGATTTTGAAAAGCTGGAAGAAGCATTAAAAAAAGCAGAACAGGCAGTGCTTCAGGAAAAACATATAGAAAAACTTACAGAAGCGAGTGAACAGTGGGAAAAAGACCGGACAATCCTGCAAAAGGATATCTGGAGAAATTTATTGAGCGGTAACATGACACAAAACCAGTTCTGCGAATCCGCAAAAAGGATGGATCTGTATCAGGATGGATTGATATATTTTAAACTGATCTGCTTTTATATGGATCATAAAGCGGAAGAGACACAAAAGTGGGAACCTTCCACCATCGAATTTGTCATGCAAAATGTGTTGACGGAGTTATTTAATTCCTTTTATGCCAGAGTGGACACCGTATTTTGTGAAAACGAATGTCGATACTGGGTGGTTCTGTCAACGGATAAAATGCCGGAAGAAGGAGAAAAAATAAGGGAAAAAGATCTGCTCAATCATTTTGTGCAATGGATGACAGATCATGTGCATTCCTATTTTTGGTGTGGAGCAGGAAATTGGAGTGGATTTTCTGAAGTGACTGCACAGGCTGACGATTTGCGGAAGATGCGCGAAAGCAGTCTGTCGGTATGGAACGAGGTTATATATCTGTATGAGTTCCAGCCAAGTGGAACAGTTTATAAAAATCCGGAGCTGGATACATGGAAAACCCTTTTGGCAGGGGAGGAAGTGGAAGCAGTCATAGCAAGCATACGCAGTTATCTGGAGACAGTCAGGAAGAATGAGATGATCACGCGGCAGTTTTTTGCTGTCATTTAAGGACGGACGTTACACAGATGGTGTACGTATGGCTGTCAGAGATGGGGATTTTATGCCAATGCACTTTTTTTCAGATAAAGAGAGTGAGAATTACATGCTCGGTGCTGTAAATGGATTTAACGAAATGATGGAGTATGCAGAAAATCTGATGCGGAAAGCGGTTGGATATAAATTATATATCACAAAAGAAGACTCTGTCGCAGATCAGATATGTGCATATATTGACAGTCATTTCAGGGAAGAGATACACAGAGATGAACTGGCAGAATTAGTCTATTTGAATACAGACTATATGTCTCGGATGTTCAAAAAAGAAAAGGGAGTATCTATAAGCAATTATATATTGCAGAAAAGGGTAGACGAAGCAAAAAAACTTTTGTGTGGCAGCAGTCTTCCAATCAATACGGTTTCATTACATATTGGATATAGTAATTTTTCCTATTTTACAAAAATGTTTAAGGAGAATACAGGATTGACGCCACTGGAATATAGAAGGAAATTTGGAGAGGGAACACACGTATGACAGAACAGAAATTAACAGAACTTTTGAGAGACATGTCTCTGGAAGAAAAAGTAAATCAGATGAGTCAGGTGACAGGAGGATTTTTTAATGGTGAAATCGTTGTCACAGGTCCTATGGCGGATAAGGGATTTACAGAAGACAATGTAAATCTTGCAGGATCAGTCATCGGATCCATGGGCGCTGAAACCCTGAAAAGTATACAAAAAAACTATATGGAAAAGCATCCGCACCATATTCCATTACTGTTTATGCTAGATGTCATAAATGGTTATAAGACGGTGTTTCCAATTCCGCTTGCGCAGGGAGCTTCCTTTGAACCGGAATTGTCAGAACAGTGTGCATCTGTGGCAGCAAAGGAGGCTTCGGTCAGCGGACTTCATGTGACATTTGCACCTATGACAGATCTGGTAAGAGATGCAAGGTGGGGACGTGTCATGGAATCAACGGGAGAAGATCCTTACCTGAACAGTTTATTCTGTGCAGCAATGGTGCGTGGATTTCAGGGAAACAGCCTGAAAGATAACTATGCAATTGCAGCATGTGTCAAACATTTTGCAGGATATGGTGCACCGACAGCAGGGCGGGATTATAATACGGTAGAACTTTCAGAACATACATTCAGAGAGTTCTATCTGCCATCGTATCAGGCGGGAATAGATGCAGGTGCAGCTCTTGTTATGACATCTTTTAATACAGTTAACGGAATCCCGGCAACCGGAAATAAAAAGTTGATGCGGGACATTTTAAGAGAGCAGATGAAGTTCGATGGTGTACTTATATCAGACTGGGCAGCCATCGAGGAGACCATTTATCACGGATATTGTGCAGACAGAGAAGAAGCAGCAGTGCGTGCAGTGGAAGCAGGCGTAGATATTGACATGATGACAGGAATTTACAGTGAAAATCTGTGTCAGATGGTCAGGGATGGAAAAATAAGAGAAGAACTTATAGATGAGGCATGTCTTCGTATTCTGCGGCTTAAAAATAATCTGGGACTCTTTGAGAATCCATATAAAGATGCAGATCAGAAAAAAGAAAAGGAATATATTTTATGTGAGGAGCACCGGAATCTGGCTAGGGAAGCTGCAAAAAAATCTTTTGTTTTGTTGAAAAATGAGGAACATATTCTGCCTTTAGAGCAACAGAAAAAGATTGCCTTTATTGGTCCGTATGTAGATAACAGAAACCTGCTTGGAGCATGGTCGTTTATCGCAGATGCAAAAGATGTTATGACGCTGCATGAGGCAGTACAGGAACAGTACGTTTCAGAAAACAGTACATTTTGCCAGGGATCACCAATGTTAGGGGCGGATGTATGTCTGGAAGGATTTGGAGAACAACAGCAGCAATCCTATACTAAGGAGCAGGAGGAACATATGCTGCAGGAGGCGGTACAGGCAGCAGAAGAGGCAGATATCGTAGTACTTGCAATAGGAGAAGACCGTTTACAGTCGGGTGAAGCAACCAGTAACGCAAATATCAGAATCCCTGAGGTGCAGGAAGCATTGCTTGATAGAATTGCGGAAGTCAATCAAAATATTGTAGTGGTTTTATTTTCAGGACGCCCGTTAGACATACGTGAAATAAACAAAAAGGCAAAAGCCATCCTTCAGGTGTGGCTGCCTGGAACAGAAGGAGCGAGGGCAATTGCGGACACTTTATTTGGAAAATATAATCCAAGCGGAAAACTGCCGATGAGTTTTCCATACTGTGTAGGACAGGTACCGGTACATTATAATGAATATTCAACAGGACGCCCACATGTAGAAGGCAAAGATAAAGACAGATTCCGCTCGAAATATCTGGATATTCCAAATGAGCCATTGTATCCATTTGGATACGGTCTGAGTTACACAACATTTGAGGTATCAGATATTCATTTGGATCGGACATGGATGGATACATCGGGACAGATCGAAGCGGAGGTAACTGTAAAAAATACAGGAAACTGCACGGGAACAGAAACCCTGCAGCTTTATATCCATGATATTGCGGCTTCTGTAGTGCGTCCGGTCAGAGAATTGAAAGATTTTAAGAAGGTTACGCTTCGTCCGGGAGAGGAAAAGAAGGTAGTCTTTACCATAACAGAACAGCAGCTTCTTTTTTTGACGGAGAATGGAATCTATGAGAGCGAAGCAGGAGAATTCGAAATATTTATCGGAAAAGATAGTTTGACAGATAATAAAGCTTCCTTTGTATTGAAGAAATAAGGAAGAAGTGAAAAAGGCTTCCAACCCTCCGGGCTGGAAGCCTTTCCTATTCATTCTTATTTTGTCTTAGATTTCTTAGCGGCCTTTTCTTCATTCATGGATTTTTCTCTTTCTGAAGTTCTTTGTTGGCGCTCTCAGCTTTTCTCTTTAACTTGGTTCTCCAGCTTACTTTGCCTTCCGGTTTCTCTAATGGACCGCGGACACCGGTAACTTTCGTGATATAAATACCACTTACTGTAGCTTTGACTTCTTTTTTCACAGGGATCATATCAAAACATGCATCATCAGCGATCAGAGTCATAACCTTTGGTCCGACCTTAGCCTTTACGATCGGAAGCTTGGAACGGCGCATAAGCTTTGGTGTCTGGTCAATGACTGCCTGTGGCAGACCAGACTGGTTCAGACGCATTCTCTTCTTATCAATAATCAACATGGTAACAGTCTGTGCAGTTGCAGCAAGCTGTGCATCCTGCTCGTCTTTTCTCTTCTGAGCTTTCTTTCCGAGGAAATATAAAGCAATTGTTGCAGCAATAAGCACTGCTAAAATAACTAATAATACAATTGTTACTGGACTCACAACGAAAATCCTCCCTAATTTCAAATTCGTGTTTTATTGTAGCATTGATTTTTGGAAAAAGCAATGTGATTTTGGGGAAATACCTTTTATTTTAGGGAAAATTGTGATATGTTATAAAAGTTAGACGGCAGACTCCGTCTTTTGGATTTCCGGCAGAAAAGCCGGAAAAGGAAATGAGGAAAAGAAAGGTAAGATTAAATGAAAAAGAGAGTGTTAGCACTTTTATTGTGTGTATCCACAGCGATCAGCATGACAGGATGCGGCAGCAAAGGTGAATCAGTTGAGGTAACGGAAGCAGTAGAGAATACCGAAAGTACAGAAGAGGTGCCGGCAGTTCCGCTTGCACAATATGATCTGAAGGGATCGGATTATGTGACATTGTGTGACTACAGTGCAATTCCGGTTACGATTTCAGGAGATTATGATGTCACAGATCAGGATGTGCTTGATTATGTGGAAAAGATTTTTACACAGGGCGGACCTTTTTATACGGCTGATCCGGACAAGACAACAGTGGAAGAGGGCGACATTGTAAACGTAGACTATGTCGGAAAATTAGACGGTGAGGCGTTCAGCGGTGGAACAGCAGAGGATCAGAATATTGATGTGTCCAACAATTCTTCCACAAGCGGTTCCGCTTACATTGATGGATTTACAGACGGACTGATCGGTGCATCAGTAGGCGATGTGATCGATTCTAATGTGACGTTCCCGGATGAATACCCGAATAACCCGGATCTTGCCGGAAAAGAAGTTGTATTTACGTTACGGTTAATTCTATCCAGAAGGAAGTGACCATGGATACGATGGATGATGAATTTGCATCGAAACAGTTTGGTGCGGATTCCGTGGATGGAGTGTACAAGCAGGTACGCCAGTATCTGGAGTCCAGCGCAGAGAGCACTCATAAAAATGATATTTATTCCGCATTGGAGGATTATCTGTTAGAAAATTGTACCGTTGATATGCCGGCAGATTACAGATCTGATGTGATCGAAGCGATCCGTGCCAATTTCATTGACCGTTATTGCTCCGGGGATGAGAGCCAGATGGAAACGGTACTCAGCTCTTACGGCTATACAGAAGAGAGCATCGAGCAGGAATGGTCTGACAGTGTGGAGAGCAGTATCAGGTTAGAACTGATCGTAAAAGCCATTGCAGAAAAAGAAGATATCCAGATTGACGATACGGAGTTTGAAGATTATGTAAGCACGATCGTAAGCAGCGGCGGTTTCGGTGATGCTGATACGTTATATAGTAACTATGGTTATGGCGATTATGTTTACGGAAAGAATCAGATCCGTGTGATTTATCTTGCAGGATTAGTTTTAGATAAATTGGCAGAGACAGCAGAGGTTACGGAGAACGCAGTAGAAGAAACGACAGAGTCTGTGGAAAGTACAGAATCCGCAGACAGCACAGAAGAATAAGAAAACGATACCGAAACAGAGGTATGAGATCATAAAAGAGTCGACAGACGTTGATGAGAGAAAGGGAGAGTAGAAAAATGGAATTAGTAAATGTAAGAGATTTATTCCGCAGACAGGATGAGTATGTGGATCAGACCATCACGATCGGTGGCTGGGTGAGAAACATCCGTAACTCCAAAAACTTTGGATTTATCGTGGTAAACGACGGAACTTTTTTTGAGCCGGTCCAGGTTGTTTATTCCGATGTTCTGGAAAATTTTGAAGAGGTAGAAAAATTAAATGTCGGAGCAGCGATCATCGTTACCGGTAAATTAGTTGCAACTCCAGGCACAAAGCAGCCATTTGAAATTCAGGCTGAAAAAGTGGAAGTAGAAGGACCTTCTACACCGGATTATCCATTGCAGAAGAAAAAACACAGCTTTGAATATTTAAGAACAATTTCACACTTAAGACCGAGAACCAATACATTTGAGGCAGTATTCCGTGTACGTTCTCTCTGTGCTTATGCAATCCATAAGTTTTTCCAGGAGAGAGATTTCGTGTATGTGCATACACCATTGATCACCGGAAGTGACTGTGAGGGTGCAGGTGAGATGTTCCAGGTAACAACACTTGACATGAACAATCTTCCAATGACAGAGGATGGAAAAGTAGATTACAGCAAAGACTTCTTCAATAAACCGACTAATCTTACTGTAAGCGGACAGCTGAACGGTGAGACTTATGCGATGGCATTTAAGAACATCTATACCTTTGGACCTACTTTCCGTGCAGAAAACTCCAACACGACAAGACATGCGGCAGAGTTCTGGATGATCGAGCCGGAGATCGCATTTGCAGATTTAGAGGATGACATGATCTTAGCTGAGAGCATGTTAAAATATGTCATCAACTATGTATTAGAGAATGCACCGGAAGAGATGGCATTCTTCAACAGCTTTATCGATAAAGGGCTGTTAGAGAGATTACAGCATGTTGCAAACTCTGATTTCGCACGTGTGACTTACACAGAAGCTGTTGAGATCTTAGAGAAGAACAACGATAAATTTGATTACAAAGTATCCTGGGGCTGCGATCTTCAGACCGAGCATGAGCGTTATCTGACCGAGCAGGTATTCAAACGCCCGGTATTTGTAACTGATTATCCAAAGGAGATCAAAGCTTTCTACATGAAGCTGAATCCGGACGGAAAAACAGTTGCAGCAGTAGACTGTCTGGTTCCTGGCATCGGTGAGATCATCGGAGGAAGCCAGAGAGAGGATGATTACGAAAAATTACTTGCAAGGATCAATGAACTTGGACTGAAAGAGGAAGATTACAGCTTCTATCTTGACCTCCGTAAATACGGTTCTGCAAGACATGCAGGATTCGGACTGGGATTTGAGCGCTGCGTCATGTACTTAACAGGTATGTCCAATATCCGTGACGTTATCCCATTCCCAAGAACGGTAAATAACTAGCGAATTTATAAAATTGTATTTCATATCGTAGGTGATTGCGAAAACAATTGTGTTTTTTTGTCATCTACGATGTTTTTTAGACAATTGCCTGCTACGATATTTAGATGACAAGGAGATGGATTGTATGAGATATGTTTTGGAAAATGACACATTGCGTGTGGAGATCGATTCTTTTGGGGCAGAACTAAAATCCGTAAAGAGAAAAATCCGACGATAAAGAGTACATGTGGTATGCGGACAAAAAATATTGGGGAAGAACCTCCCCTGTGTTGTTTCCGTTTGTGGGGAACTGCAGAAATAAAGAGTACCGCTATGGCGGAAAAACGTATGCAATAGGGCAGCACGGCTTTGCAAGGGATATGGAACATACCATGGAATCCCAGACAGAGGATACCATCTGGTTTTCTTTACATTCCGACGAAGAAACCATGAAAAAATATCCATTTGCATTTGTATTAAAAATTGGATACAAACTGGCAGGCAATGAATTAAAAGTCATGTGGAAAGTGGAAAATCCGGATACAAAGACCTTATATTTTTCCATTGGAGCACATCCGGCTTTCTTATGCCCATTTAACGGCGAAGAAAATAAGCTTGGATATGGTCTGCAATTTGCAGGACTAAAGGAAGTGCATCATCATGGAAATACACCGGATACCGGACTGGCAGTAATGAGTGAAGATATTGTGATCCCATTGGAGGATGAGAAAGTGTACTTTACACCGGGATTTTTTGACCGCTGCACTTATATGGTGGAAGGAAAACAGACTGGGGAAGTTTCACTGGTCACACCGGATGGAAAGCCTTATGTGACCATGGATTTTGATGCACCTTTATTTGCGATCTGGTCACCGGAAGGAAAAGACGCACCGTTTGTCTGCATTGAACCTTGGTATGGAAGATGTGATGCGGATGATTTTGAGGGCACATTAGAGGAACGGGCATACGAGAACGCAGTGGAGCCGGAGCAGGCATTTGAGGCTTCTTACAGCATCCGTTACCTGTAAAAAGGGAGAAAGATTTCATCTATCCCGGAATAACATAAGCGGGCTTTGAAAAAAATCCGCATAAGCAGCCGGATTGCTTCATATATATAGACAGAAGTGAAAGTCTGGCGGTGGCGGATTGGGAACAGGATTGAGATTAAGGGCGAGAGATGCAAAGGAAAACCCGGCAAAAGTGCTGGCAATGGTTGTTTTTATCATGTTTATCATAAGTGCGTTATTGTTATTGCTTCTGGCATTGCTTTTATACCGGCTGGAGCTCTCGGAGGCAGTTGTCAAAGTGGCAGTGATCGTTATTTATATCATAACGGGGCTGACTGGAGGCATTCTGATGGGAAAAAAGATCAGGGATAAAAAGTTCCTCTGGGGATTTGTGGCAGGAACGGTTTATTTTGGAATTTTGTTTGCCGTCTCACTGATCATAAAGGGGGGAGCAGGCATTGAACCGGTGAAAATGATCACAACCTGGGTGCTCTGTGCGTGTGCGGGAACTGCCGGCGGCATGATCAGTTAAAAAAATGCTTTTCTTATGAAAAACTATGTGTTATACTATAAAGTAGTGAAAAAGATTTTTAAAGGAGAAATAATCATGAAACACGTTAAAACATTAAATACTAGAAAATTACAGAACACAGTAAAAAAAGGTGGATGCGGCGAATGTCAGACATCCTGCCAGTCTGCCTGCAAGACATCCTGCACAGTAGGAAACCAGACTTGCGAGAACAAATAAGTTTTAACTCAAAAGTGAATAATGACACTCACAAACGACCGTTCGCGCAGCGTGCGGTCATTTGTACGTTATAGATATGTGTAATGATTGCACATATTATGAGGAAAAGATGATAGAAAGTGAGGAAATATTATAGTGGTTCATCAGTATAAGAACAACGGCTATGATATGTCTGGATGTAAACAGCGGTGCAATCCACGTAGTTGACGATGTGACATATGATGTCATTGAGATGTATGCTGCACGTGAGAACACAGCAGATACCTCTGCGGAAGAGATTGTAACTGCATTATCCGGCAAATATGGAAAAGAAGAAGTAGAAGAAGCGATTGACGAAGTTCAGACATTGATCAAAAATGAGGAACTTTTCACAAAGGACACCTATGAAAACTATATGATGGATTTCAAAAAGCGTCCGACCGTTGTAAAAGCCCTTTGTTTACATATCGCACATGACTGCAATCTTGCCTGTCGTTACTGCTTTGCAGAAGAGGGCGAGTATCATGGAAGAAGGGCATTGATGTCCTTTGACACCGGTAAAAAAGCATTGGATTTCCTGATCGCAAATTCCGGTAACAGAAGAAACTTAGAGGTGGACTTCTTTGGTGGAGAACCTCTTATGAACTGGCAGGTTGTAAAAGACCTCGTAGCCTACGGAAGAGAGCAGGAGAAGATCCACAACAAGAACTTCCGTTTTACACTTACTACAAACGGCGTTTTATTAAATGATGAGATCATGGAATTTGCCAACAAAGAAATGGGCAATGTGGTTTTAAGCATTGACGGAAGAAAAGAAGTCCATGATCATATGAGACCATTCCGCAAGGGAGCAGGAAGCTATGACCTGATCGTGCCGAAGTTCCAGAAATTTGCAGAGAGCCGCAATCAGGACAAGTATTATGTGAGAGGTACTTTCACACACAATAACCTTGACTTCTCCAATGATGTGCTGCATCTGGCAGATCTTGGATTCAAACAGATCTCAGTAGAGCCTGTAGTGGCACAGCCAACCGAGGATTATGCAATCCGTGAGGAAGACCTTCCACAGCTTTATGAGGAATATGACAAGCTGGCTGCTGAGATGGTAAAGAGACATAAAAATGGAAATGATTTCAACTTCTTCCATTTTATGATAGATCTGGAGGGTGGACCGTGCGTGGCAAAACGTCTTTCCGGCTGTGGTTCAGGAACAGAGTATCTGGCAGTGACACCTTGGGGTGACCTTTATCCTTGTCATCAGTTTGTTGGAAATGAGGATTTCCTGCTTGGAAATGTGGACGAGGGTATCAAACGTCAGGATATCTGTGATGAATTTAAGTGCTGCAATGTTTATGCGAAAGAAAAATGCCGTAACTGTTTTGCAAAATTCTATTGCAGTGGCGGATGTGCAGCAAACTCCTACAATTTCCATGGAGATATCCACAATGCATACGACATCGGATGTGCACTTCAGAAAAAGCGTATTGAATGCGCGATCATGATTAAGGCTGCCGAGGCAGACGAAGAATAAAGGAAGGGTAAAACAATGAAAAAGAGTAAAGCAGCAGTCATATTGGCAGTGATCCTTGCAGCGTTTGTGGGACTTGCTTATTATGCATCAATTATTCTTTCATCCACCGGAATCGGCGAAGATATGTCAATTCCTCTGGGACTGGATCTCTCCGGTGGTGTTTCCATTACTTATCAGGTAGTGGACGAGAATCCAAGTGCTGAAGATATGAGTGATACCATTTATAAACTTCAGAAACGTGTAGACAGTTACAGTACAGAAGCTTCCGTATATCAGGTTGGAGACGACAGAATTACGGTTGAGATCCCTGGTGTGCAGGATGCAAATGAGATTTTAGAGGATCTTGGAAATCCGGGATCTTTAGAGTTCCAGATGCCGGATGGATCAGTTTTCATGACCGGTGACATGGTGGAAGATGCTCAGGGAGCAACAGCGACCGACAGATATGGAAACAAACAATATATTGTATCTTTAAAGTTAACAGACGAAGGTGCAAAGATATTCGGTGAAGTAACAAGCGAGAATATTGGCAAGAACCTTCCAATCGTATATGATGGGGAGACGATCAGTTATCCGCAGGTGCAGAGTGCAATCACAGGTGGTGAAGCACAGATCACAGGAATGTCTTCTTTTGAAGAGGCAGATAATCTGGCAACCCAGATCCGTATCGGTTCTCTTTCTTTACAGCTTTCCGAGTTAGAGTCCTCTGTCGTAGGAGCACAGTTGGGAAGCCAGGCGATCGCCTCCAGTTTAAAGGCAGGTGCGATCGGACTTGCGATCGTCATGGTATTTATGATCGTGATGTACGCAGTACCGGGTATTGCAGCATCCTTAGCGCTTGCAATTTATACAACTTTAGTGATCGCAACCTTATATTTATTTGATATTACACTGACGCTTCCGGGTATCGCAGGTATTATCCTTGGTATCGGTATGGCGGTGGATGCGAACGTTATCGTATTTGCACGTATCCGCGAGGAGATCGCAACCGGAAAATCGGTCCAGACATCCATGAAGATCGGTTTCCAGAAAGCGATGTCAGCTATCTTAGATGGTAACATTACAACTTTGATCGCAGCAGTTGTGCTTATGGCATTAGGTTCCGGTACTGTAAAAGGATTTGCATATACTTTAATGATCGGTATCATCCTTTCCCTTTTCACAGCGATGGTTGTGACCAGATATATCCTTTATTCCCTGTATGCATTAGGACTTAAGAGTGAAAAACTTTACGGTCGTGCAAAAGAGAGAAAGAGCATTGATTTTATTGGAAAAAAAGCAGTATTCTTTACAATTTCCGGTATCATTATCGCTGCCGGACTGATCAGTATGGGAGTACATTCCGCAACAGAGGGCAAGGCATTGAACTATGGTCTTGACTTTATGGGTGGAACTTCTACAACGGCTGATTTTGGCAAAGATATGACCATCGAAGATATCGAGAATGACATCGTTCCTTATGTGGAAAAAGTAACCGGGGATTCCGATGTGCAGGCAACAAAAGTAGAAGGAACAACACAGGTTACAATTAAGACACGTACCTTAAGTCTTGATGAGCGTCAGGAATTGGAAGATACACTGGCAGAAAATTGTGATGTGGATGCATCCACCATCACTTCCCAGAGTATCAGTTCTACCATCAGTGGTGAGATGCGTTCCGATGCATTGAAAGCGGTTATCGTGTCCTGTATCTTTATGTTACTTTACATCTGGTTCCGTTTTAAAGATATCAGATTTGCAGCAAGTGCGATCCTTGCATTGGTTCATGACGTTCTTGTTGTGATCACAGTATATGCACTTGTGCGTATTTCTGTAGGAAGTACTTTTATTGCATGTGTTCTTACCATCGTAGGTTACTCTATCAATGATACGATCGTTATCTTTGACCGTATCCGTGAGAATCTTGCATTAAAGACCGGAAAACAGACTGCGGAGGAATTGCGTGAAGTTGCAAATAAGAGTCTGACACAGACATTGTCCAGAAGTATTAATACTTCTATCACAACCTTTATCATGGTTGTGATGCTCTACATTTTAGGTGTGGCAAGTATCCGTGACTTCTCACTTCCACTTATGGCAGGTCTTGTATGTGGTGCTTATTCTTCTATCTGCATCGCAACAGAGTTATGGTATGTCATGAAAGTACATTTAGGAAAAAATAAAGCAACAAAATAGTTGTGAAATAAGAAAACGGCTGCCTTTTCTGGCGGCCGTTTTTGCATTTCACATTTACAGAAAAAACGAAGGGAGACAGGAGAATGCAAAAAGGACTTTTGATCTATCTGATCGTTATGAATCTCATTGGACTTGCAGTGATGGCAATGGACAAAAGCAAGGCGAGACATCATGCATGGCGGATACCGGAGAAAACACTTTTCCTTGTGAGTATTTTAGGTGGCAGTGTCGGAACGTGGGCCGGCATGTATCTGTTTCATCATAAGACAAAGCACTGGTATTTTGTGGTGGGAATGCCACTTATTCTGATCTTACAGATATGTATTACGGCATTGATCGGGAATATGCATGGGTTTGGGATGTGATAAATGCATGGTTTGCGATGTTTTATAAGAAATAGAAAAATAAATTAGCAATTGAATATTTTCAGAAAAGTCCTTTATAATGAAGTTTAAAATCTGGCGGAAGACAAGGAGGATTTTATGTACACATTAGAAGATATTCAGGCAGTGGATATGGAAGTCGCACAGGCAATTACCGATGAACTTGACAGACAGAACAGTCATATTGAGCTGATCGCATCCGAAAACTGGGTAAGCCCGGCGGTTATGTCTGCAATGGGAAGTGTCCTGACGAATAAATATGCGGAAGGTTATCCGGGAAAGAGATATTATGGTGGCTGCGAGTGCGTGGACGTTGTGGAAGAACTGGCAAGAGAGCGCGCAAAAGAATTATTTGGGTGTGAGTATGTCAATGTGCAGCCACATTCCGGTGCGCAGGCAAATATGGCGGTACAGTTTGCAATTTTAAAACCGGGTGATACGATCATGGGAATGAACTTAGACCATGGTGGACATCTGACACATGGTTCTCCGGTCAATTTTTCCGGAAGTTATTTTCATGTAGTGCCATATGGTGTCAATGACGAGGGATTCATTGATTATGATAAAGTGGAAGAACTTGCAATGGAATGTAAACCAAAAATGATCATTGCAGGAGCATCTGCTTATGCGAGAACCATTGATTTCAAGAGATTCCGTGAAATCGCAGACGCATGTGGTGCAGTGCTCATGGTCGATATGGCGCACATTGCAGGACTTGTGGCAGCAGGACTTCATCCAAGCCCAATTCCATATGCACACGTTGTGACGACCACAACACACAAGACACTGCGCGGACCGAGAGGCGGTCTGATTCTGGCAAATAAGGAAGCAGCTGAGAAGTTCAACTTCAACAAGGCGATTTTCCCGGGAACCCAGGGCGGTCCGTTAGAGACACATCATCGCTGGCAAGGCAGTCTGCTTACGGCGAGGCGCTGAAACCAGAATTTAAAGAGTATCAGCTTCAGGTAAAGAAGAATGCAGCCGCTCTGGCAGCCGCACTACAGAAGCAGGGATTCAAGATTCTGACCGGCGGAACCGATAACCACCTGATGTTAGTCGATCTGCGCGGCATGGATATTTCCGGTAAAGAGCTGCAGAACCGCTGCGATGAAGTATACATTACCCTGAACAAAAACACCGTTCCGAACGACCCGAGAAGCCCGTTCGTTACCTCCGGTGTCCGCATCGGTACTCCGGCTGTTACCACCCGTGGACTCAAAGAAGAAGACATGGAAGTCATCGCAGAGTGCATCTGGCTGGCAGCTACCGACTTCGAGAACAAGGCAGATTACATCCGTGCGGAAGTGACGAAGCTGTGTGAGAAGTATCCGTTATATAAATAAGTAGAGAAGAATACGGAGCGAAAAAATTTGCCAGTCTATAGATTCAGAAAAATGACTGGAAAATTAATGCACATATAACAATAAGAAAAAGGCTGTATTGCCTGCCGCATGGAAGCGCGCGGTAGGTGATTACAGCCTTTTCTATTTCCAACCATTTTTTTCCTAGAAATTAAGTTTTTGTCCAATTCCTTTGTCCAAATGCTTTTTTCATAGATAAGCTGTGCCGTCCGCACATCAAAGAGTCCCATGCCGACGGATTTAAAGCAGCGGGTCTCGTTCTGCTCATGCGGATGTCCCTGCTTGGTATCTTCGATCAGATCCTCGATAAAGTGGACGCGCTCCTGTGTCAGAACGCCCTTTTCCAGCGGAATTTTCAGATCGCCGCTCTCCTCGCAGGCATACGGAAGCTCGGTGTACGCGTTCTTGACGAGTTTCCACACCGCATCCGGCAGTTCGCGCCGTTCCGGACGCCAGGAGCCGATGGCAACAAAGCATTTGCCGCGAAGCAGCTCTTCATCATCCGGGTAGACCGGATCGACCGCCTGGGTGGCGGAGATCAGGATGCGGCTGTGCTCAGCCAGTTCGCGGGTATCCGCGCAGATATGAATCTGGATGGCGTTTTTTCAAACGATGCCAGACGCGCCGATAAGCGCTCGATAAAGCCGGAAAGATCCTTAGCGTATGCGTCATACAGATAAATATCTGTGATCGGGCGCACCTCGCAGGCATAGAGAAGCTGGTGTAGTCCCTGCATACCGCAGCCAACCAGACCAACTGAGGCAGCATCCTCTGGAGCCAGATAGCGCAGTGCGACACCGCCGACCGCACCGGTCCGCATTGCGGTCAGGGCACTTCCGTTCATAATCGCCTTCGGCAGACCGGTCTTTGCGTTATTTAAAATCATAAGTCCGTTCAGATACGGAATTCCCAGAGAGGGATTGTCAGGAAATTCGGATAACATCTTTGTACCGATGACGGAATCCAGAAAACACGGCATATAGAGCATCATATTTTTATCACGCTGTGCGATAAAACGATCCGGCATCTTGTAATTACCACTTTTGTGAATCGCATACGCATCTTCAATCGCGTCCATGACATC
>ENA-OQKX01000114-OQKX01000114.1-human-gut-metagenome-genome-assembly--contig:-NODE-114-length-15932-cov-2.648213_pt1 | contig 15932 bp, 20 predicted proteins | sample MGYA00242654_ERZ504810 | MGnify/ENA primary metagenome ERZ504810 (study PRJEB26092, sample SAMD00036378) | human gut metagenome | host: Homo sapiens | study: EMG produced TPA metagenomics assembly of... | reverse complement strand
GGCCCGTCGTGCTTCTTCGCGTGTGTTTAGCGCGATGCGTTTTTTTTCATTCGGAAGAGTATGTCGGGATTCTCGTTGGCAATTGGTGCTGATAAGGGCTTTTCTTCTTTTTGCGGATGGGCCAGGAGTACATTTTATAGGGCGTGGTGAAATAGTCTGCTCCTCTTCCTCCGTTTCTTCTAATTGTGGGAAACATATCAGTAAGAACTTCACGAGGAGAAGGTGTGCCCGTTTCTTTTTTAGCCTTGGTAATTTGTTGCACAATGGCAATTGCAATGATTACCATAAATATTAATACTTGGACAATTTCCATAGGCTTTCTTTATTTAGTAAATTTGATAATGAACGGTCAAAGTTAGAAAATTATTTTATAACTTCGTTCATAAAAGGGCAAAATAAACAAGGAAAGTATAATGTATTGGGAGCTATCCCAAAAAGACTTCGTTTTTCAAAAGTGCTCTTTGGTATCTGTGTCAGAAACTTCTTTTAAGGAAATAAAACAAAGAAAAAAGGAAGAGAACTTCACAGTTGTCTTCCCCTATTTTTTTAACCTAAACCTTAACTATGAAAAAATCTAATGTTTTTCAAAAGCAAAGATGCAAATTATCTAAATACGTTGGTAACGCAAACGGAGTTTTTTGTTCATTGATTATGATAATTTAACTATTAGGGCTTCTAATGGCTTTTATTATGTCTTTTCGGTCTGAATATCAATCTATAAATATGCAAAAATCAAACAGGATATGAGGAAATTTGCCGGGAACTCAATATCTTTGCAGTGAATTTATAAAAAGAGAATATGATGAAAGAAACAACAGGAGCAGACTTTAAATCTGCAACTGAACAGGAAAACAAGAAACTGTTTATTGAGACGTATGGTTGCCAGATGAATGTGGCGGACAGTGAAGTGATTGCTTCTATCATGCAGATGGCAGGGTATAGTGTATGTGATGCTTTGGAGGATGCGGATGCTGTGTTTATGAATACTTGTTCTATTCGTGACAATGCTGAACAGAAGATTTTGAACCGATTGGAGTTTTTTCATTCCATGAGGAAAATAAAAAAGAAACCTGATTGTCGGTGTGCTGGGGTGTATGGCCGAGCGTGTAAAAGAGGATTTGATTGAGAATCATCATGTTGATTTGGTTGTGGGACCGGATGCTTATCTTACATTGCCCGACCTGATTGCTGCTGTTGAAGCAGGAGAGAAAGCTATTAATGTAGAATTGTCGACCACGGAAACATATCGTGATGTGATTCCTTCACGTATCTGCGGAAACCATATTTCGGGCTTTGTCAGCATTATGCGGGGCTGCAATAATTTTGTCACTATTGCATAGTGCCTTATACTCGTGGCCGGGAGCGTAGCCGTGACGTAGAGAGTATCCTGAATGAGGTGCGTGATTTGGCCGATAAAGGTTATAAAGAAGTAACTTTGCTGGGTCAGAACGTTAATTCCTATCGTTTTGAGAGAGAGAATGAAGTGATTACTTTCCCGATGTTGCTTCGCACTGTTGCTGAGGCTGTTCCGGGAATGCGTGTCCGCTTTACCACTTCGCATCCTAAGGATATGAGTGACGAAACCTTGCAGGTGATAGCCGAAGTGCCAAACGTTTGTAAACATATTCATTTGCCTGTGCAGAGTGGAAGTTCGCGCATATTGAAATTGATGAACCGCAAATATACCCGTGAATGGTATTTGGACAGAGTGGCGGCTATTCGTCGAATCATTCCCGATTGTGGATTAAGTACAGATATTTTTTCGGGTTATCACTCTGAGACGGAAGAGGATCATCAGGAATCTTTGTCTCTAATGCGTGAGTGTGCTTACGACTCTGCTTTCATGTTTAAATATTCGGAACGTCCCGGAACGTATGCTTCCAAACATTTGCCGGATGATGTGCCCGAAGAAGTTAAGATTCGCCGTTTGAATGAAATTATTGAGTTGCAGAACCAACTTTCCGCCGAAAGTAATGCCAAAGATGTAGGAAAGACATTTGAAGTAATGGTGGAGGGCGTGTCGAAACGTTCGAAAGAACAATTATTCGGCCGTACACAGCAGAATAAAGTGGTGGTGTTCGACCGCGGAAATCACCGTATCGGCGATTTTGTAAATGTACGCATAACAGAAGCCAGTTCTGCCACACTGAAAGGAGAAGAAGTTTTCTGATGGGGAAAAAAGAAGCATATAAAGAAAAGAACTTGCAGTATTTGCAGGTTCTTTCTACCCGGGCAGATATCTGCTCTTTACCCTGCGGGATATTCTATGAGGTGCTGCAGGCAGGTACCGGAACGGCTTCACCCACTCTTCGTAGCATCGTTACTGTTCATTATAAAGGCAGTCTGATAAATGGGAAGGAGTTTGATAATTCTTATAGCCGTAATTGTCCCGAAGCATTTCGCCTGTGTGATGTCATCGAAGGATGGCAATTAGCGCTCCGGCAAATGCATATAGGGGATAGATGGATTATTTATATTCCTTATACCCTTGGTTATGGAAGTCGTGCCAGTGGTCCGATTCCTGCTTTCTCTACTTTAAATTCTTATCAATTTGATGGATTAATTTGAAAGACAAACGCTTATGGAAGTTCTGAAAAGTCTAAGGTAACGATTTGGAGATTGTGCTAATTTCAGTACTTTACAGTCTCATACTTATGAACAACTTTTATAGGACAAAGATACTATTTTTTTTGAATAAGAGAATAATTTCACAGGAAAAATAGAAATTTTATGGGGAAGTGTTCTGATAGCATGTCGTTGTAGATTGTAGGGAGGGGATGTAAAACGGCAGGCACATAGAATTTCCGATATTCAGAAAGCCGTATTCCCAAAATAGAGATTATTTTTGAAAGAATCACATAATCCGCTAAGAATAAAAGTTTATGCGGATCATCAAAAAACGAGGTAACGAGTTGGCAACCGTTCTGGTTTCTACATACTTGCATCAATTGCGTTGATGTGCAACTCACTTTATGTAAAGGTACGATTTTTTACGGAACATGCAAAACACCTTTGATTTTTCTTTTTAGCAACCGTCAAAAACAATCTTTCGGTTTCATATCCCGGTCACAAAGGCGGTACAGTCTCTTTATGAAAAGTAAACAAAGGTCAGGCAGGATTGAAACAGACTGTTACGAGAACAGTCAGAAAAGGATTGCATACAGGAATTACAGTCTGATACCGGGCAGGGGACGACTTTGTGCCAAAGTCCAAAAAGAGGTTCTTTTTCCAGACGGCAAACTCCCTCACCTCTAAAAAACAGTCTGTGGCTGGCGCACGCAAACGTCCAGCCTTTATGCGGACAGTCTTAATGCCCGCAGCCTGTACAAGTGCGTAAAAAACAGGTAAATGGAATCTTCATCCGCTTCCCCGCGCCTTGCCGACACTCCTATATTCCCGTTCCAACACCTGCTCGATCTCGCTCCTCTTGTACAAGACCTTGCCACCAAGTACATAGTAAGGCAGCGTGCCGTTGCTCCGATACTCGCCCAATGTCCTGCGGCTGACTTTCAGCATACACGCCACCTCACTGTCGCACAGGTACACGTCTTCTTTTGGCGGAACCGCGCCATCTCCGAAAATGCCGTCAATCATCGCCGACAGCCGGTCGATACGCTCGTGGATGGACTGCATCCACGCATCGTCTTTCGTTTTCAATTCATTAAACATTATATAGATTAATTTGTTATATGACTCATTTTGTGACTGATTCTGAAGTTGTGTAATCCACAAGCAATAAGAATCACCATATCTTCGAAACCGAATTTATGGCATCTGAATCGTTCTTTGACAATACGGCATTTTTTTCATACCACCTATGGCATGCTCCACTTTAATCCTAACTCCGGAAATCCGCTTGTTCTCTGTTTTTCAACACAGTAAGCTCTTTCCCTTTAGGTTTCTTTTTGGGCATGCATATTTCAACTCCATCCGGTTTGTGTCCGATGAAACCTGTATCCTGCCAGAGCCTAATACCTTTGGGAAGTAGAAGAGGTTCTTCATCACAAATCTTTTTGTCATGGACATGACCTTTGTATGTGGAGCTCAACCATACAATCCGAAGATTGTTAGTACATAACAGGTTATTCTTTATGCTATGAGTTTTTTTTACCACTATAGCATGCAGACTGCCAGTCTTCATCCAAAGGACGCTGAATAGGTCGCTCGGTTCCGTCCAACAAGACTTCTTCGCACCCTTGAAGAATGTGTATCAGACGTTTGGAGTTACGGTCAGGCAATTCACCAAGCGTTTTCAATGTACGCCGGAGAATCTCAGAAAGAAGGTGAATCCATCTATTGGCCTGGGGCTGGGTCATCTCAAACTGAATAGCATGGAGTTCCTGAAGGGGATTGGTCTTCAGATATACCAATATGAAGAACATTTTGTCCTGAATCAGAGACAACACTGTTGTAAGATATACGTTGGCGCACTTTACCTTCCAAGGTAAAATGGCTGTAATATTCATCCCAATGGTACTTGAAAGTTATTAGCAAAGCGTCAAACTCAGCAGGAGTTAATCCTGTCGCAGCAAGCACTTGGCTATGACGGTGGCGAATCTTGTCGTAATACATCAATTGAACTTTTTAGATCACAAAGATAAATCAAAGAACGCTTTAATCAATTATTCGATATAAACTCTATTATACATACTGCTCATTTGTCTTTTGTTGATACTTCAGTTCAATTCCTTCAAATGGTGTGCCCCCTGTAGCGTGCATCCTTGCGTCTGTCCTCCACTTTCGTGACGATACGCTCCACGTCTTCCGGCAGGTAATAGGTACGGTTGCCTATCTTGGTATAGGCGAGCGTGCCGTTATCCCGCAAGGTCTGCAAGGTGCGCTTGCTGATTTTCAGCTTCAGGCAGACATCCTGGTGGTCGAGCCAGCCAGCCGTCCTCTTCACGCCTTTCAAATCCAGATGGGGATTCCCTCCACCCTATGTATGAACCGTTCGATTTTCATGGCAAATTCCTCGAACGCCTTCCTTTCAAAACATACGGTTTCCATAACAATCCGATTTTATGTTGATACTTCAAATTCATACCATCCGGAGAAACGGTCACTCGTGGTGCCGGTATAACAGCGCATGGAAGAATTTAATCTGAAAACTGACCGTGCAGATGTTATTGTTCCCGCCGCTGAGATATTTCTGATAATTGCAGGTATTGTCAAAGCTGAGTATATCCATGTTCCGGTCATTGGCTTAGCAGATGGTATTATTGACAATTTGTATGCCATATACCTGAAAACGGAATAAAAGGAATTGTGCATAGCTGTTTTAACTAGGGGATATTCAGTAAATCCTATAAAATTAGCCAACTAATTCATACTAAAAGTATTGCGAATTAGTTGGCTTTTTGTATCTTTAGGTATTTCCCCTAAAATTTTGAAGAACGATTGACAAATGCTTCAGCGGAGTCGTTCAATGCTAAAATCAAAGCTCTTCGAAGCCAGTTTAGAGGGGTGGCTGATCTGAAATTCTTCATGTTCAGACTGGCTAGGCTATACGCTTAAAGGAAAGCTTGCCAACCGGAAAAATCCGCTGCCCCTGGAAAAAGCAGCATAGCCAAAAGAAAATATAGCAGAACTGTAAAATATAAAAGAGTTTGTGCCAACGTTTTGACACAAACTTAGCAGATTACTATTCAGCTGATACCTATTCTGAAAGATGTAAACAACTTGTTTCTTAGATAGCCTTATAAATATTCTACTACTTATTACAGTTCATTTAGAAATGTTATTCTCACTTTTATTCCTCCGCTTTTTCACTTGCTCCACTGCTTCAGATATGATTCCCTTGTTTTCAAAACGCTGCGTGTAATTGGTGTAATCCGGGTGAATACGTTCGTAAGTTGGGTCAGTGAATAAGGGACTCGTAATAATGTGGTCCGCAGTCGAACGGTTACAGCAGAAAACAATATTTTCAACTCCAGCCAGTCTGGTCAATGCTTTCACATCCGTATCATGCGGCTGTAGTGTCATCGGATCTGTAAAAAAGAACAGATAGTCTATTTCTCCTTCTACGATCCGCGAACCAATTTGCTGGTCACCTCCTAAAGGACCAGATTTCAGGATTGTGATATCCCATTTGATTTCAGGATGTTTTTCTTCAAGGGCTTTTTTAATTAGTGTACCGGTTGTACCCGTACAATAGAATTTATGTCCTATCAGACGTTCCGAGTTCCAGAGAACCCACTCTATCATGTCTTTTTTTCATTGCATCGTGTGCAACAAGTCCAATTCTACGAACAATTGTTTCCATAAAGCTAAATTATTTTATTTTTATATGATAATTATAATAACAAAAAAACTAATTCTATTGAAGGCCGGAGGATGACCGGATAAATCTGAGCAATTCTTTGTTTGCCTGGCTATCCATGACGGTTTCCCGTTTTTCTTCAAAAAGATTGAGTGTTGTGGAGCATTCCCCACAGATGTCAATGCCTACTACCTGTTCTTTCTGAAGAATAACAGCCAGCAGTTTCTCCAATTCCCATAAGCTGAGAGAACCTTGATCCCAGTTTGTTGCTGCCGAAGCCGGATTCAAGACATCCTTGTCTATGGAAATGTAAACCGGTCCGTTGATATGTCCGGAAGAAAAGTTCTGCCAACCCTCTTCGTGCATGAGCGTAGTTTCACTGTAAAACCGAACTTGTCTTTCATATCCTTTCGGCACAGCCTGTATCAGTTTGTCTGAAGAACCTACGATAATTACTTTCTTGCAGTTGTTGTTATGGTCCAATATATCCTTTACCCAACTTCCGCAAGAAAGTATGTTGTCAAACAACGGTGGCTGCATATCGGGATGGTGGTCGAACACAATCAGCGAAAACGGAGTTTCAAGTTTGTCTGTCCAGAATTTAGTCAAATAATGATAATTGCCTGAATCGATGAAATGGACTCCCTCCGCCGGATAATCAGCAATCATCCCCTTCAAAGCCAAAGCCCCCTCCCTGTCACAGTAGCCATCTGTACCATAAAGATGACGACAATCCAGCCATATAAATTTATTGTTCCGGGCAAACGCCTCGTAGTCATACACTCCCGTGAAGTTCATGATGATGATCGGCCATGCTATCCGTTTATCTGTTTTTTGATTTTGCCCGCTCATACGTTGTTTTTGCATATCCTTTTACTGTTCATTAAAACCATCGTACATAACAGAAATCTTGTCGGTGAGGTAACAAAGCATTCTTGGGATACATACGGAAGGCCTGCTTGAAGCTTCCAGCGTTGAAAATGCCGGATGTCGCCTTAAAGGTATATAAATTCCCATTCTTGGAAACCGGCAAAAGGGGAATAACCTCATATATGTGATCCTGACCGTCTTCACGCCTGATAATGACCGATTCTATTCCGATTGCGTCATCCAGGCCTTTCTCATCAACGACAACCGTCACCTCATATTCCTTTCCGGCTTCAACCGTGGCATTCAGCCCATTCCCTGCCTCTATGGATTTGATTTCTATGGCATCCCATCTGCTTCGGACGTTTGCTTTCCAGTCAGCCATCATTTTCGCCTTCGCAAAGTTGTCGGCTGCCAGAATGTGGAAATGCTCTGACAGTTTGTTATAGAACCTGTCATAGTAGTCGTCCAACTGTCTTTTCATGGTAAAATGGGGTAGCGATTTGTGCGATTGAGTTCTTGATATACTTGACCCAGTCTTCCGAATAGTTCTTCCCCCCATGCTCGTAATACAGTGGCAGGATGTCATGCTCCAACAAATAATAGATGGCTTCGGCATCCAGCTGGTTTTGGTACTGTTCATTCTGATAAGTCCTTTTATCAGTCAGTGCCCATCCAGCATCCTTACGGTATCCTTCATACCACCAACCGTCCAGCACGGAGAAATTAAGCACACCGTTCATCAATGCCTTCTCGCCCGACGTACCCGAAGCTTCTGCCAACCGCGTAGGGGTGTTCATCCAGATATCCACCCCCGAGATAAGATGGCGTGCCAGGTCCATGTCGTAATTCTCCAAGAATATGATTTTACCTAAAAATTCCGGACGCCGGGATATTTCCACGATTTGCTTGATCAGCCCCTGCCCGGCACCGTCATTGGGATGGGCTTTGCCTGCAAAGATGAACTGTACCGGATATTTCGGATTATTCACAATCCTGGCAAGTCGGTCTATATCCGTGAACAGAAGATGAGCCCTCTTATATGTAGCAAAACGGCGTCCGAAGCCTATTAGAAGAGCATCGGGATTGAATCTCTCAAAAATGGAAACGCTCAATGCCGGATCAATCTGACTCCTGAGCCAGTCCTTGCTGCATTTGCTTTTGATATAGTCCAGCAATTTTGCTTTCTGTTTTAACCGGGTATTCCATATCTCTTCATCCGGGATGCCATAGACGGCCTCCCAGATTTTCTGATTGGACTGGTCGCAGAAAAAATTCTCATCAAAATTGTCCTTGAAAAGCTTTTTCCATTCTGCCGCACACCAGGTAGGCAGATGTACCCCGTTGGTTACATAACCCACATGGTTCTCTTCCGGGAAGTATCCCTTCCAGATCGGCGCAAACATTTGCTGGGATACCGATTTATGCAACTTGCTGACACCGTTTACCTCCTGGCAGGTCTTGCAGGCGAAGACAGACATGCAGAAACGTTCCTCCTTGTCTCCCGGATTGTGACGCCCGAGATCCATCAGGTTATCCCAGGTTATACCCAACTTGCCAGGATATCCCTTCATATATTTATTGAAAAGCCCTTCGTCAAAATAATCATGACCAGCGGGTACGGGAGTATGTACGGTATAAAGTGAGGAAGCACGTACCAGCTCCATGGCCTGCCCGAAATTCAAGCCGCCATTTATGTAATCACAAAGCCGCTGGATATTGATCAGTGCGGCATGCCCCTCATTACAGTGATATACATCTTTCGTTATACCTAAAGCTCTCAGCGTTATCATCCCGCCTATGCCAAGCAGTATTTCCTGTTTTAGCCGATTCTCCCAGTCGCCTCCATACAGATGGTGAGTGATAGGGCGGTCAAACTCGCTGTTGAGTTCATTGTCCGTATCCAGCAGATAAAGGGGAATACGCCCCACACTGGCTTTCCAGACATTGGCATGTACCACAAAACTGTCGGCATAGGGGACGTGGATTACCAGTTGTTTCCCATCCGGTTGCATTACCTTTTCAATCGGGAGCTGCCCGAAATTCTGCGCTTTATAATTGACTGTCTGCTGGCCGTCCATGGAAAGCGACTGGTCAAAATAACCGTAACGGTACAAAAGTCCTATGGCACAAAGGTCCACATTGCTGTCCGACGCCTCTTTCAGGTAATCCCCCGCCAACATTCCCAAACCGCCGGAATATATCTTAAGGACTTCATCCAAGCCGTATTCCATGCTGAAATAAGCTATTGACGGGCGCTGGTGATCCGGTTCCACATCTACGTATTTTTTGAAGGCGGAATAGACGGCATCCATTTTATAGACAAAGTTCTCATCATGTGCCAGCGCTACAAGCTTCTCATAATTTATCCGCTCCAGAAACAATACCGGATTCTGTTCCACCTCTTTCCAAAGTTCCGAATCCAAATCACAATACAGTTTCTTTGCGTCATCATTCCATGTCCACCAGAGATTATGTGCGATTTCTGCAAGTTTTCGCAGTTCTGCAGGAAGATGTGAACCTACTGTAATCTCCCTCCACTGAGGGGTATTTACATTATAACTTGAATATTCCATGACATTTTAATTAAATAAGTCCTAATCTTTATTCAGTCCTTTTATTATTTTTCGTTTACCGACAATCCATACCGTATCATTCTCCTTGAAAATTGTATCAGGGTCTGGATTCATAATATTCACGGTACTCCTCTCTATTCCGATAATGATGCTATCCGATATGTCTGCCTCCCGGATCGTCTTTCCGATCAATGGTGAACCTCCTTCGACAGGAAATTGCCCTATTTCCATCTCATCCTGCGAGGATGTTCCGTTCCCGTTCCTTTCTACCTTCTTTTGCTCCATGGATGTCCGGAAGCTTTCCAACTGTCGGTCCGTACCTACGACCGTAACCTTGTCATATGGATAGAGATGTTCTTCCCCTTGTGGTATATCCAGGCGTTTTTCTCCACGGGTGATTGAAATCACATTTATCTGAAACAAGGTGCGCAAGCTGCTTTCTTTTAATGTTCTGCCCACATATATGGAATCAGGGGATACTGTGAAATCCGCCAAATGTAATTCCTTGAACGGGATATTGCTGCCAAGGGTGGAGCCTGTATCACTTTCTGTAGAAAGTCCATTCCCGTCCGTCCCCTGAAAGTTTGCCATAAATTGTCTCTCTATAGTCAGCGACCGTTTCTTGATCCGCTTGGAAAAATAATGACGGCAATGATAATGGAAGAGACTACCAACCCGGCTCCCAAGGCAACATTGAAAAGATGGGTAATGATACTCATCATGATAATCGTGCAGATCAGTATTTTGACAAGTACTATTGATACCAAAGGCCCTCTGTTGAACTTGTTGTCCGTCCAGAGTTTACGGAACTCGGTTGAATTGTTCCTTTTCATGATGATGGCCCATAGAAACGGGGATATGACAAGAAAGATGATGATGAAGCCCAACAAGTTCCCTTCCATTCCCGGCAGACTTTTCCTAATCAAAGGATGCACATAGGAAAAATATAAAGTGATGAAAAAAACGCATACGACCAGATAGAGTGTGACAGACACCAGCATAGACCGGATCAGTTTATGCCAAGTACCCTGGTGTTTTACAGTCATTGCCCCGGACGTATAGTGTACGAGATAATCTTTCAGGGATTCAGGCATGTGGATGTCTATAAACCGGTATGCTGGTTCCGAAAGCCGTATCATATAGGGGGTAAGAAAAGTCGTTATGACAGATACTGCCACTATGACCGGATAGAGATACTTGTCCGTAACATTCAGACTGACGCCTAAAGATGCGATGATGAATGCGAATTCACCGACCTGTGTCAGTGAAAAGCCGGACTGTATGGCAATTTTCAACGGCTGGCCGGAAAGCAAGACACCAAAGCTCCCGAACAGGACCTGACCGGACAGTACCAGCAATGTCAGGATGAGAATAGGGACGGCATATTCCCACATCATGGCAGGATCGATCATCATTCCTACCGACACGAAAAATATGGAAGCGAACAGGTCTTTTACCGGCTGTACGATATGTACGATTTTTTCCGCTTCAACGGTCTCTGCCAGCAGGGACCCCATGACAAAGGCTCCCAATGCGGCAGAAAATCCCGCTTTTGTCGCAATCATCACCATTCCCAGGCAAAGTCCCAGAGAGGTTATCAATAAAATCTCGTTGCTGGTGAAACGGCGTATCTTCTTCAGCAGGGTAGGTATCAGATAGATACCCAATGCCGACCAGAAAATCAGGAAAGCGGCCAGCTTCAATATACTTTCCAGCATCTCCTTCCCTTCAAAATGTTTGCCTACCGCCAACGTGGAAAGAACAACCATCATCACTACAGCCACCAGATCTTCGATAACAAGAATCCCCAAGACAATGCCGGTGAATTTCTGTTGGAGAAGTCCCATGTCATTGAAGGCCTTGAATACGATGGCCGTGGACGACATGGACAACATTCCACCCAGAAAAATACTGCTCATGTGGGAGAACCCCATTGCATTCCCCGCTGTATAACCTATGAACATCATGCCACATACAATAGTGACAGTGGCAACGATAGCCGTAATGCCCACATTTATCAATTTCTTGAACGAAAAGTCCAGTCCCATCGCGAACAGCAGAAAAATGACACCGATGTCCGCCCATATTTTGATATTGGCAGGATCGGAAACAGTCGGGACCAGAGAAACGGAAGGACCCGCCATAATACCGGCTACAATGTAGCCCAATATGACCGGTTGCTTCAGCCACTTGAAAATGACGGTTACAATACCGGCAATAATCAGAATTATGGCAAGATCCGATATTAAAGGAGCAACTTCTGACATATTAACGGTTATTTTAGATCGATAATTCGTTAAGGACCCGGATCAGGCTTTTGTCAATAGGCTTGTCCTTTTTGATTGCCTGGACAAAAGGAACATAAACAATCTCGTTGTTCCGTATGCCTATCATAACATTCCGCTGGCCTTCCATTAAGGCCTGGATTGCGGCTTCACCCAGCCGGCTTGCCAGTATACGGTCATTGGCACTCGGAGCACCACCCCGTTGCAGATGGCCCAGGATAGAAACCCTGACATCATACCCGGGATATTCCTTCTTTACCCGGTCGGCGTAATATATGGCACCTCCATTCTTGTTTTCAGGACTTTCGGTCACAATTACGATGCTGCTGTTTTTCGTCTTTCTGAATCCGCGCCCGATGAATGTTTCCAACTGGTCCACGTCCGTCCTGTCCTCCGGGATGATGGCCGCTTCAGCACCGGAAGCTATTGCGCTGTTTTGTGCCAGGAAGCCCGCATCACGCCCCATCACTTCGACAAAGAAGATACGGTCATGGGAGGTTGCCGTGTCCCTGATTTTATCCACGCATTCCACAATGGTGTTCAATGCCGTATCATATCCTATGGTAAAATCGGTACCATATAGGTCATTGTCAATGGTGCCGGGCAATCCTATGCACGTCACATCATACTCCTCCGCAAAGATACGGGCTCCCGTCAGGGAACCGTCTCCACCGATAATTATCAAAGCATTGATGTTCTCTTTCTGTATGACCTTATAAGCTTTCTTGCGTCCTTCGGGAGTGGTGAAAGTCTCGGAGCGAGCTGTTTTCAGTATGGTGCCTCCCCTCTGGATAATGCTACTTACATCTTCCGTCGTGAGTTCTTTCACTTCACCGGCAATCAGCCCCTCGTAACCTCTATAAATTCCTTTCACTTTAAATCCGTTAAAAATGGCGGCGCGGGTCACGGCACGGATAGCCGCGTTCATTCCTGAAGCATCCCCTCCGGAAGTCAGAATTCCAATATACTTGTTATCCATAATTTGTTTTTTATATTTTAATTAATCAGGCAAAATTAGAAAGCAACTGTTTTAGCCTTTTTCTGCTATAAAAGATACGGCTTTTTATCGTACTCAGTGACACTCCTATCTTTGCGGCTATTTCCCGATATTTGACTCCGGTACAACATAAAAACGACATAATGTGCTTTAGGCAATGTTTTAAGGGCTTCCCTTATCTCTTTTGCATCATGCCCGTTATCCACGAAAATGAAAGAGTCGTCCCTTAACAGGAAATGATATTCAGGTTCTGATAATACATATAAATTCCCTCGTATTTTCTTTGTCCGGCAATTATTGATAAATGCATTGCGCATGATGGTATACATCCAGCCTTTAAAATTCGTACCGGAATCAAACTTATCCTTATTATCCAACGTCCTCAACATTGTTTCCTGCAACAAGTTTTCTGCTTCATCCTTGTCAGCAGTCAGTTTATATGCAAAACAATGCAGTTCATTCTGAAGGGCTACCAGCGCTTTATCGAAATCAAATCCTCTCATTATATTTATTTTGGAATTCAAATATCCGGGTGAAGGCATTCCCTGATAATAAGAAATGCCTTCTGTAGAGTCTCATCAAGATATCTTATTTGACATCAATAGTTTTGGTGGTTTCCTGAACCTTCTTATCTACGACTTTGGGAATATCGATAAACAGGACCCCGTGTTCCACTTTGGCCGAAATTTTATCTTTTTCCACATTATCCGGCAGCAGGATACTCTGCTGGAATCGGGAATAGGAGAATTCACGGCGCAAGTATTTTCCGTCTTTCTTCTCCTCCTTTTTTTCCATGTCAGATTACCAGATTGTTGCTTTCATCCACACTTACCTAAATCATTCTGGTCATTCCCGGAGCTGCCTAGTTCTACCTTGTAGTCCTTTTCATTCTCAATCACATTGATGGCTGGAGCCGTAGCGTTTGCTCTTGCCATCCATTCATTGTCAAAGAAATCGTTAAAAATACTCGGTAACCAATTCTGGTTTGTTTTTACAGGTACCATTTTTACCTCCTCTTTAAAAGTTAATAATTAAAACTTAAAAAAAAGCATCTGCTTGATAGACAGATTTTTATTTTTTTAGCCATCCCTTGTTTGGCCACAGCTTCTGCCCGTTTCCGTATCTCTTCCGGGTTTCCAAGGTAGTAGTCCTTGACAAGAACCAGCCTGTCGTCAAATTCAAAGACATAAGGAACTGCCGTAGGCAGGTTCAGGTTGGAAATATCCGTATCGGAAATTCCTTTGAGATGCTTGATGATTCCGCGCAGGCTGTTACCATGGGCGACTACCAGCAGGCTGTCCGTATACATCAATGCGGGAAAGATGATGCATTTCCAGTAAGGCATGACACGCCCAATAGTATCTTTCAGGGATTCCGTACGGGGAAGTTCGCTATCTGGTACACCGGCATAGCGGATATCCATGCCCGGATTACGGGGATCATCTTTGCCTACCGGAGCGGGAGCCACGTCATAGCTTCTTCGCCAGATGTGTACTTGTTCTTCACCATATTGGACCGCTGTTTCACTCTTATTCAGTCCCTGAAGCATGCCGTAATGCTTCTCGTTCAGCCGCCAGGTCTTTTCAACCGGAATCCAGTCTTTATCCAGCCGGTCCAAGACACAGTTCAACGTTTTTACGGCACGTTTCAAGTAAGAAGTGTAAGCTGCCTCAAAAGAAAATCCAGCCTCCCGTAATGCATCGCCTGCCTTGCAGGCTTCTTCAACTCCTTTCTCGCTTAAATCCACGTCCGTCCATCCAGTAAAACGGTTTTCTTTGTTCCATAGACTTTCGCCATGACGTAATAACACTATTCTTTTCATGGATACTTCTTCTTTATGCAATGGTTATTGAAGAATCCAGATATACGTCCTGAATGGTGTTCAGAAGTTGAACTCCGTCTTTCATCGGTTTCTGGAAAGCCTTACGACCGCTGATCAGCCCCATACCACCTGCACGCTTATTTACTACTGCCGTTACGACAGCATCATGCAGGTCGGATTCCCCATGGGATTCACCGCCCGAGTTAATCAATCCGACACGTCCCATATAGCCATTCGCCACCTGATAACGGCAAAGGTCTATCGGATGGTCAGTGGTCAGTTCCGAATACATACACTCGTTTGTCTTTCCGAATCCGATAGCCTTGAAACCGCCGTTATTGGATGGGAGCTTCTGCTTCACGATATCGGCTTTAATGGTAACCCCGATATGGTTGGCTTGTCCTGTCAAGTCGGCAGCGGCATGATAGTCGGTACCATCCTTTTTGAAGCTGCTGTTTCTCAAATAGCACCACAGAATAGTAGCCATTCCCAGTTCGTGGGCATATTCAAAAGCCTGTGACACTTCCACTATCTGGCGGCGGCTTTGTTCCGAACCGAAATAAATGGTAGCACCGACAGCTACGGCTCCCATGTTCCATGCCTCTTTCACCGTACCGAACATTACCTGGTCGTAGCTGTTCGGATAAGTCAGCAACTCATTATGGTTCAGCTTGACGATAAAAGGTATCTTGTGTGCATATTTGCGTGCCACGGCGCCCAACACACCGAATGTGGATGCCACGGCATTACACCCTCCTTCAATGGCCAGCTTTATGATGTTTTCGGGATCGAAATAAAGCGGATTGGGGGCGAAAGACGCTCCTGCAGAATGTTCTATCCCCTGATCCACCGGCAGGATGGAGACATACCCGGTATTGGCCAAACGCCCGTGCCCGTACAGGGCTTGTAGGCTCTCCAAGGTGCGTATATTCCTGTCGGAATTCATCCATACCTTATCTATCATATCCGGTCCCGGAATATGGATAAGTTGTTTGTCTATCGTCTTACATGTATGGTTCAGGTACGTACTCAGTCCTGTCCTCCAATAACTCTACTATTTCATCTTTATTATTTTTATTGTATTATTCTGGTTTATCGTACTCCCGTTTCAACCCTAGTTTTTCGA
>ENA-OQKX01000108-OQKX01000108.1-human-gut-metagenome-genome-assembly--contig:-NODE-108-length-16304-cov-2.021265_pt1 | contig 16304 bp, 15 predicted proteins | sample MGYA00242654_ERZ504810 | MGnify/ENA primary metagenome ERZ504810 (study PRJEB26092, sample SAMD00036378) | human gut metagenome | host: Homo sapiens | study: EMG produced TPA metagenomics assembly of... | reverse complement strand
GTGCTAATTCTTCATAAAACATACAGTAATCATCATAGCGGAGTTTGCTGATTTTACCTTCTTCTAAGGCTTTTTTTACTTCACATCCTGGTTCATGGATATGACAGCATCCATTAAAGCGGCAGGTATTTTCGTAAGGTTCAAATTCTGGGAAATAATATTTCAGGTCTTCTTTTTCGATATTTTCGAGAAAGAGGGAGCTAAATCCTGGTGTGTCCATCAAGTAGGTATCCTCTCCAATGTGAATTAATTCGGAATGTCTTGTTGTGTGTTTTCCCCGCTTGATTTTTTCACTGACTGCACCGGTTTCCATCTGTTTTTCTTTACTAATACAGTTTAAAGTAGAAGATTTCCCGACACCAGACGGACCTGCCATAATTGTTGTCCTGCCACGAAGGAGTTCTTCTATCTGTGTAATCCCTTCTCCTGTTGCTGCTGCCTGGAAAATCACCTGACATCCACTGTTTTCATAATCTTTTTCATATAGAGGATATCTGGAAGATCCAATTGCCGAAGCAGGTGTATGCAAAAGAAGTTTCAATTTTTCATCATCAAACGAAGTCAAATCTATGAAAGTTTCTGAAAAAATTGCTCCGGTTCCACCAATCGCTCCGTAAACTTTTCCAACCTCCGGATTTCGTTTTGCTTCTTCGATCACACCGTAAAGGGGATGCATTGATGACTGCTGTAGGCCCACCTCCATGTACCACTAATACATTTTTGTGACATATTCCATTTTCCTTTCTTTGTTCATTGTGCATTTTTACAATAAAACTTTTTGTTTTTCCTGAAATATGTTTTATTTATTTTTACTTTGTACTCTTATCTTAACATATTTTTTCAAAAACAAAAGCACAATTAAAGAAAACGTTATCTGTATATTTTGTATAATTTGTCATGTTATTTTTTGTCTATTTTTTATTATTTTATATTATTCTTTATTTTTCCGTCCGTTTTCACTTTTTTTCAAAGATCTGTACCCATTTTACCGGTTTATAAAAGATAAAGAGGTCAAAAAGACTCTGATCTTTTTGACCTCTTTATTTTCTGTTGTTATATACCTGATTAATTTGACTATTTGCAGTCCGTCATTACACAAACGTTTGCTTTATCATATAGTGATTTACGCTTTTTTTACAGCGCTCAAAACCACATTTGCCACACCACACAAAACCATTGCAAGTATAGGATTTATTTTAAATTTACGAAGCAGTACCAACGCGATCACAAAAAATATGATCATTTCCACACATACATTCTGGCGTATAAGATTTACAGTACCATCAATAAAAAATGCAGAAATTAAAATCGTTACCCCTGCTTTGGCGATCATCGATACAACTGCCGGTCTGAGAGATGCCAGTGTTCCCTGAAGTAAGGACATATTCCGATACTTCATATAAACATATGCCAACAAGGTTACAATAATACAGGATGGAAGAATACATCCCAATGTAGCAATTACTGCACCTAAGATTCCCGCTATCTGCATCCCTACAAAGGTGGCAGAGTTTACCGCAATCGGTCCCGGTGTCATTTCAGCGATCGTTATCAGATTCGTAAATTCACTCATGGAAAGCCAGCTGTGCAGATTCACCACCTGTTCCTGTATCAGCGGCATTGCAGCATATCCTCCGCCAAAGCTCAATGCACCGACCTGAAGGAAACTTAAAAAAGCTGAATATAGATCATTTATCTCTGCCTCCTTTTACTATTGTCCGTACCATTCCAAATACAGCTACCGAAAGTATTATATAGATAATGTTAACATTCAGGAAATAGCTGAGACAGAAGCTGATAATCATTATCACCACATTAACCCAGTCCTTTGACTTTACAACATTTTTCCCCATATCATACACTACAGACATAATAACTGCTCCAACTCCCGCAGTCATTCCTTTTAATAATGCCGCTATATAATAGTTGGAACAAAACGCATCATAAAATACAGAAATGACAGATAAGATCACCATAGGAGGAATGATCGCTCCAATGACAGATACCAGCATTCCCGGTATGCCGGCAAGCTTATACCCCCACAATAATCGCTCCGTTTACTGCGATTGCTCCAGGGTCGAAGACTGGGGCGATCGCAACCAGATCCAGCATTTCATCTTCTTCGATCCAGTGATAATGATCCACAAATTTTTCTTTCAGCAAAGTAACAATTACATAACCGCCGCCGAAAGTAAATGTGCTGAGATACAGACATGCAAAAATAATTTTCGTAGTACATATCCTTTACTTTTGGTTTTTCTTCCATTATGATTCCCCCAATTTCAATACATTCTTATAAGAATCCGAACATTTTCCGAAATTCTTATAGTTTCTGATTTTATCTTATCATGTACTGTAAAAAATCATTCTTTTTATCAGCAAACGTTTGCCTTATATTTTCTCACATTTTCCATATTATAGCTATTTTTTTCTTCTGAAATCCGCTATACTTATCATTGTAATTACAAATTACCACAACAATACGGCATCTTTATGCCGTCCTAAAAGATTTAGTAACCAGGAAAGGAGATCTCCTATGACACTGAGAGAAATTGCGGCAGAGGCAGGCGTATCGATTTCAACAGTCTCACGCGTGATCAACCAGAATACTAAAAGTCCTGTCAGCAAGGAAGTCCAAGACCGAATATGGGAAATAGCCAAACGTACTAATTATGTCCCAAGGCATTCCAAGAAAAATACTTCCGATTCATCTGACCTGTCTTCCACAGAACAGCTTCATTCCATTGCCTGTCTTTTTGCACGAGTTCCGGATGGAGCCTCAGATTATTTTTTCTCTACATTGGCAAAAAATATTGAACAGGAGGCGTTTCGTCACAATTATATTTTAAAATATACCTTTTCTGCTTTTGATATCGACGACCCTTTTACTCTAAGATTAATTGCAAGTAATAATATTGACGGCATTGCCGTTTTAGGTCGTTGTGATAAAGAACTTCTGAAATTTCTGAAAAAACATTTTCAGTATGTTGTTTATTCAGGGCTGAATAATCTTGACGCAAAATATGATCAAATTATATGTGATGGAACACAGATCAGTTATGATGTCGTAACCCGTCTTATTGAACAGGGACATACCAAAATCGCTTACATAGGCGAAACTCAAAACGAAAACCGATATGCCGGTTATTGTTCTGCTTTAGCCGATGCCGGCATTTCCGTCAATCAGAAATATATAGCCAATATTGTTCATTCCACGGAAGAAGGATATAAAGGTGTTCATCATCTTCTGAACAATGGCTGTGATGCAACTGCTTTCTTCTGTGCGGATGACATAACAGCAATCGGCGCAATGAAAGCAATCAAAGAACATGGACTTCACATCCCGGAGGACGTATCAGTTGCCAGCATAGATGATATTGATACCGCTCAGTATCTGACCCCTCCATTAACAACCACACATATTCCTCTTGATGAAATGGGACAGATGGCAGCCAAAGTGCTGATTGACCGTATTGAAGGCGGGCATACAAAGCATTTAAAAATATTATTTCCTTATGATATCATGGAACGTAAGAGTACTGCTGCCTTACGTAAAATCCATGACAATCCTCAAAAATAATTTGCTTATAGCAATCCTCGTAAATAATGCATCTTAATCCAATTAATTCTGCAGTGGGTGAACGCAAAAAAGAAGGTGCAAACCACATTTCTATGATTTGCACCTTCTCTTATTCTATGTCAATAGCTCAATCTCAGAGAAAACTCTTTCAGCAATCAGTCTTATCAGCCTTCATGTGATGGACTCTCAGTTCTGTAACTCACGCCTTTCTCTACTCATATTTTCGTCATCCGGACTTTTAACTCTGTTTCTGATAATTTACTCATAACAACAGACCTTACAGATGGCATCACTTTCCACAGCACTCCACAATGGTTTTCTCCACATCTTCTATCTGGAAAGGTTTTGCCAGGTGTGCAGTCATGCCGGCTGCGAGACATCTTTTGGCATCTTCCTCAAATGCATTTGCAGTCATTGCAATGATCGGAATTGTTTTTGCATCTGCTCTGTCCATGGCACGTATGGCTTTTGTTGCTGCAATACCATCCATAACAGGCATCATGACATCCATCAATATGGCATCAAAGGTTCCCGGAGGATTATTTTCGAAGTGCTCCACCGCCTGTCTGCCGTTTTTTGCAACTGTAACCTTCGCACCGTCATCTGTCAGCAGCATTTCTATGATTTCAGCATTAAGCTCATTATCCTCAGCTGCCAGCAGATGCAATCCACGAATATCATATTTCTCAGCAATTTCCTCATCCTTTTTCTGTTCCCGGGCAATCTCAAATGGAATGGTAATGACAAACACAGATCCAACTCCCACCTGACTTGTTACTTCAATACTTCCATTCATCTGCTCAATCAAGCCTTTAGTGATCGCCATTCCCAGACCGGTTCCCTGATAAACACTACGGGCATCTGTTTTTTCCTGTGAGAACGGATCAAAAATATGACTCAGGAACTCCGGACTCATCCCTATACCTGTATCAGAAATCGTCCATCTGTATGTACAGATTCCATCATGTACATCTGCAGCCTCCATTACCGTAGTGATCTTTCCTCCCAGCCGGTTATACTTAATACAATTTCCATAGATGTTCAGAAAAATCTGGCGAAGATGCAGTGAGCTTCCATAGACATAAGGATAAGGGATATTCTCCTTATTTTCTCATAAATCCACTGAATATCCTCATCTGCTGCCTTGTGAGTGATAATACTCTCAATCTCATAGACCAGATCTTTGAGACAGATATATTCATGAGTCAGAACAATATGACCTTCCTCTATTTTACTCATCTGCAGAACATCATTGATAAGGGAAAGCAAATAATCCGCTGCTATCTTCATCTTTTTATGATTTTCCTGTATCAGTTCCTTATCCTCAAAATGAGTCTCGTCAATCTTTAACAGACCAATAATACCATTCAAAGGTGTCCTGATATCATGGCTCATACGGCTGAGGAAATTCGTTTTTGCCCTGCTTTCAGCACGCATCTCATTGAAGGCGGCCTGAAGGCGTGCCTGTTCCTGCTCATCCCGTTCATGTCTCTGTGTGGTATCCTGCAGCAGAATGATCGCATAAATCATAGGCACCTCCGCAAGGATTTCTGTATCAAACACCACCATCCTGGTCATAAGAACTGTTTTCTGTACCCAGCGGATACTTCCATCATCTTCGCGGGCACAATATTCCACAGACATATTTGTTTCTCCGTTCTCAAACCTCTTACGAAGTTTTTCACAGTTATCTGTCATGCAGTAACCGGCAATTGTTTCCTGGGTGATTTTTTTCTCATATTCCCAGCAATAATCCCGATAAGAACATGGAAGCGGGTAGTCCATAAAAAGTTCCCGGCTCTTCTGTTCTTTTCCATTCAGTACAATCCTTCTTTCCAGAGCATCCTTTGTCAGATTTACTGTATAGATCACATCTGACAATTCCAGAAGCGCATCCACATAGCTGTCATTTTCCAGGATTGACTGTTTCAGTTGTTCATAATAGAGCTGAAGCTGCTCTTTTGCACCTGTCTGACCTTCAGAAGTCTTTCGGATGGTTTCAAATGCCAGAAGAAAATGATGCAGCTTTTTGTCCTCATCCCAGTCCACCGGAATCAGTGTAAAGCGGTTATATGCCCCCTGTTTTCCGATATTATACTCATATTCCAGAATATCTTTCTTCGTATGCATCTTCTTTTGAAGTTCCGAAATCTGCAGTCCTTCGCGGATATCTGCCTGACTGGATTTTTCAACCTGTTCCTCTATGATCTGTTCCACTGCTCCGGAATATGCACCATCAGAGGCCAGGAAAAAATTTTCACTGGAACGGATTGCCCGATAAGTATCCATCCTGGCATCACAGTACAGACAATCCGAGAAATTACTGCCATGCTGATTAAGCAGCTTTAACAGCTGATATCCCTGATGCTTTTCTGCAGCAGCTTCTTCCCTTTTTACATGATTCTTATTGATATACATGTTTTTGTCTGCGCAGTTAAACAGTTCTCTCATTGTACTTCCGGGAAAATCGCCGGCCAGTGCAAAGCCTGCTGCATAGCTCAGGGGAGTATCCGGATACACTTTGGATTCCTCTCTCATATCTCTGCGCACCTTTTCAAGGCACTGTGTCATCTGTTCCCTGTCCAGTCCATGGGTAACTGCAAGAAACTCATCTCCACCTGCTCTTCCCACAAACTGCTCTGCCGGCATGGAAGCCCGCAGGCAGATGGCAAATCTACGGATATAGGCATCACCGGCTTCATGACCTCTGCTATCATTAATACGCCGGAGATTATTAAGATCAAAACTGCAGACACCGGTATCTGCATCCGGTTCTCCTCACTCAGTAATTCTTCACTATTTATTTTTGTTCGGAAGTCCTGTCGCATCATCCAGATATACCTTCGCTGCAGTAACGATTCATTGCAGCTATATTGTATTGCTTTGATGAATTCATATCCGATCAACAGCATCAGCACAACAATATCTGCTGTGATATATTTCTCAAGCAATGATAGGATGTGGCTTTTTTCTGCGAATATTTTTCAGCCAGGCCTGTTGCTTCATCGCAGATTACAAAAAACTCCTCACTTTCCGGAATAATATCTGTGTTTCTGGCTCCTTTGAACCTCACAAGATAAATTTTCTTATACAGGTCAGAGAATTTATCATCCAGTTCCTGCATTTTATTCTGAAAATCAACATCATTGAGACGTACAAGATTTAATTCATCATTTCCATTTCGCAAACCGTCAATAAAAGTTCTTATATCATGGATCATCTCATTTTCCTGCTGCATGGAAAGCTCCAGTTTTATGAGTCTCTGTGTCTCTCCCCTGACTAAACCGGTATAATTTACAATACGGGCCGTTCCCTGAATATCTGAGACAATTCCCATCATTATGATAATAAGGATAGCCAGAATAACTGCCAGAACACCAATACTGACCTGAATAATACTTGATTTCTTTTTCTTATTCTTTACTTCGGACATGGCCCTCCCCCTTTTGTTTTATTTTGGAAAAATACTTTCCGCATTCTAACTATTTTACCGTACTTTTTCCGTTATGCCTACCACAAATTTATTAATACTATATCGATTCCATAAAATAATGCTACCTTTTCGGAACCATATGGTTCTGTATAGTTGCAGTAATGCATATTAATTAAGAGGCTTGCTATAAATTTCCAAACAGGCATCAAAAACACCCGGCAAAATTACTTTTCATAATCTGCCGGGTGTTCTCTTTCGCCCTCTCTGTATAGATTATTGATAATGTCTTCCAGACGGTCGAAGTTATATTTTTCTTTTTCAGTTTTTTATTTGACTGCTCCGGTAATACCTTCTGCAAACTGTTTCTGTAATACAAAGAATACGATCATTGTAGGAATAGAACAGAACAATACACCGCACATCAGCATACCATAATCTGTCACATAACCTGTAATCAGGTTGGCGATCAGCATTGGCATGGTCATTGCCTTGTTGTCTGTCATGATTACCTTTGGCCACAGATAAGAATTCCATGCATTCATAAAGGTAATAACAGCAGCTGCCGCATATGTAGATTTCATTGTAGGAATGAACATCTGGAAGAAAATCCTTACTTCGCTGAGTCCGTCAATACGTGCAGCTTCAATAATATCAACCGGGAATGATCTGGCATTCTGACGGAACATCATGATCATAAACGGTGTGGAAATAATCGGAAGGATAAAACCTACTGCTGTATTCAAAAGTCCTGCCTTGGAGAACATTTTGAATAACGGAACCATAGTTGCAACCTGCGGAACCATCATAGCCAGAAGCAGGATTGAAAATACTCTGTCTTTCCACTTATCATGGTAAACTTCAAATCCGTAACCTGCGATAGAGCAGATCAGAAGACAGATCACTGTAGTAAGGATTGCATAAAAGAAGGAGTTTCCAAGTGCTCTCCACAGTGGCTGCTGGGATGTAAGATTACGGAAGTTTTCCATAAAATGGCTTCCCGGAATAATTCGTCCACGTGATACATCTGTGGATGTATTAGTTGCAGCTGAAATCATCCAGTATAACGGGAATACTGAAATAAATGACACGATGATCAGAAAAATATAGGTTGGAATCAATCTTCTCTGAATGGCTGATTTGTTTTTCTTAGTCACGTGTATCACCTACTTTCAAATTAATAAATGCAAGTACAGCTACCATAATGAATATGATAAATGACATTGCTGCTGCATATCCAAAGTTTGGTACGTTAATAAAACATGTGTTGTAAATATAGTGGGACATTGTGATTGTTGAGTTTGCCGGTCCACCCTTTGTCAGGTTGACAGACTCATCGAACAACTGCAGTGTACCATTAATTGACATGATAAATGTCATAATAATTGTCGGTTTCAGAAGCGGAACAGTAATCTTCCAGAAAGTCTTCCAGCCATTGGCGCCATCAATCTTTGCTGCTTCATATACAGAATATTCAATATTCTGAAGTCCTGCCAGATAGAATACCATGTTATATCCGGTCCATCTCCAGATCAGCGCAAGGATAATTACAATCTTGGCACTGGCGGAATTCCCCAGAAAATTATAGCCGGTAGATAAGATTCCAAGTTTGATCAGAATACTGTTGATCAGACCATCTGTAGCAAACATGGAACGGAAGATCAATGAATAGGATACCAGGGATGTCGCACATGGAAGAAATACACAGGTACGGAAAAATCCCTTAAATTTCAAATCTTTGTTATTCAGAAGCTGTGCCAGAAGAATTGCCAGTATCAGCATGATCGGCACCTGAATGATCAGATACAGGAATGTATTTACAATAGACTGCTGAAATACCTTGTCTGCCAGAATACGTTTATAGTTGCTGAAGATCGGATCTGCAAATCTCATATTTGCTCCGGCTCCGGTCTGCAGGGAAATGATAAATGCACGTATCATTGGATAAAAGCTCATGATCGCGATCATGATAGTTGCAGGAGCCAGGAACGTCCATCCTGCTGCCCTCTGCTTGCCAAGCAGAGACATACCTTTTTTCTTAGAATTCACGTGAACTCCTCCTTTCAAAAAACTCTGTAACTGTTCGGCATTTTGCCGGACAATTACCAACTCTTTGCAGTAAGATGGGGACTGCTGGCAGTCCCCCGCACTTACCTGTTTTCATTCACTTAATCACTGTCTACAGATTGCTTCACAGTTTCACTGTTCCCGCAATCCTGACATCATCTGATCCTGCGATCAGAATTTATTCAGTCATCTTGAATGCCAGAGTATCCTGAGCTTCCTGAAGGGCATCTTCTACAGGTGTGCCGTTTACGATATTTACAACTGCTGTGTTGACGCATTCTCTTGCTTCATAATGATACGGTGTTTTTGTGAACTCCGGAATATGAGAAGAGTATTCTACAATTGTGGAGAAGATTGGCTGTCCACCAAAGAATTCATTTGGCTCGTTGTAAACCTTAGATTCACCTGCCGGCAGATAACAGGAGATTGCACCTGCTTCCGGAAGGATTGTATCATAGAACTCTGTGCTGGAACCAAATGTACTTGCAAGGAAATCTTCTGCAAGTTCTACATTCTGGCAGTTGGATGTAACATACCAGGAAGATCCACCATTGTTTGCATAGTTTGTAGCTGTATCAACATCGTCTACTTTAGGCATTGTTGTGATCTGCCACAGACCCTTCTGATCTTCTGTAGACATCAGAGTAGCTGTGATCCAGTTACCATTTACAATACCTGCTGCCTCACCGCCTGTAATAGTAGCGATATATTCATCCCAGTTATTTACAAGTTTAACAACGTCATTCTTAACCAGATCTACATAAAGATTGATGCATTTCTCTGCAACTTCATTGCCTACGATGTAAGCTTCGCCATCTTCGTTTACGAAGTTAGCTCCGCAGGACTGCATCATCATCATCAGAGTATCGCCACCTGTAGCTTCACTTGTAAGAGATATTTCCGGTTTTTTCATGAACATCTTTACCGATTTCCATGAACTTGGACCATGTGATATCTGTCAGATCATCAATAGTATATCCTGCCTCGTCAAGGATATCTGTACGATAGCATGCAATAACAGCACCATTATCAAACGGAACACCATAGTGTGTATCATCTACCATGGAATAGGACTGTTTCAGTTTACCAAAATCATCCCAGTTAATGTTGATATCTTTCAGATCTGTGAATGCATCCGGATAGCTCTTCAGATATTTCTGATAGCTGTTGTCCTGCATAAGAACGATATCAGGAAGTGTGCTGTAATCGCCTGCATTTGCTGCTGTTGTCAGTTTAGTCTGGCAGTCATCAGAAGATGTCTCTACGATATCTACAGAAAATCCCTCATGATCTTTTGCATACTGATCTGCTGCGATCTGCATGGATTTGATGTTGAAGTTCTGATCCCACGCCCATACAGTTAACTTGTTGTCATCATCAGATTTCGCAAAAACAGCTGTAGCTGATCCTGCAAAGGATGCTACCATAGCACCGGTCATTAATACTGCGAGTAATTTTTTTCTCATATTTATATCCTCCTTTATTAAGCTTATTCTTTCTTCCGAATCGCTTGTAAGTTGATTATAGCATCCGATTTTCAGGTATAGTTTGCATAACCGCACACATAATGTGCAATTTCGACCATTTTATGTATTTTGCACTATTAAAAATATTTAAAAATATATTTTTTGTTCACTTTCTCATTTACTATGTTTTTACTATATAATTTTAATAACGAAGGCCACTTTCATGGACAAAAAAATATATATTTTTGTCTTTAAAAATGGCTTTTGTTCTTATTTCATAAATTTTCCGTTCAATTTTTGTACATATTTTACAGTTTTTAATTTATTTTATGCAAAATAGACTTTTTCAGGATATTGTGTTTTCATCGCATGAAGCAGTTCCTCATTAAGATCAAGAAGCAGTTTTATTTTGTGCCCGTCTTCCCGGATGATCATTGTATAATAAGGAGTATCTTCATCATAAGAGGTATAATCGTATTTTTTCAGCTTCTCCGTTCCACCATTCTTTTTGTACCTTGCAACACTTTCATGCCAGTGCGGTGCCACTGTCTCCAGATTACTCAGTTCCAGTATATGAGCTGTTTTGCGATACTTCTTGCCATAGATCACATCTATTTCAAACTGACCGTTTTCCATCATGTATTCATAATCCTTCTGACTGAATATATCAAAGACAAAATACAGCCCCGCAAGCAGAAATCCCGGAAGCATAAATGCCTGGGAAATCGTGATTCCCATAACCACAAAAAGCACTGCAAAAATAATCATTACCACACACAGGACTCCGGACATACTCTTTTTCTTTCTTGATACCTGCTCCACAATCTTATAGTTCATAACTTTTTTACCATCCTTCCTCTGAATGAATATCGAAATCCAAAAGCTGCTGTTCATAATTCTCCGGCCGTTTTCTCCATTCAACCGGAGTCACTCCCATTATCTGTCTGAAGTTCCGGTTAAACGTTGAATTGGTCGTGAAACCACATTTGTGCGCAATATCTGCCACCGGTATATCTGTTTTCTGCAGAAATTCACAGGCAGTATGAATCCGCACAGAATTAATATACTCCAGAGGACTTACCTTCATATGCGATGTAAATACTCTTCTGAAATGAGTTTCACTGATGTGACAGATCTTCGCCAGATCCTCAATCCGAATGTCTTCCATATAGTGATAAGAAACAAAATCCAGTACGCGGGTGATCATATTTGTAAGTTTTCCTGTTTCCTCTTCCACCCTGTCTTCCGGTGATGCCCGGTTCAGTCTGGCAATTTCTACAAGTAGTGCCGCAAGAACTCCACTGGATTCTTCAATATAAAATTCTTCTCCTTCACGCATGATATTCATGATCTTAAGAATTTTTTCAGCTATGGAGGGAGACTCATTCTCTTTCAGAAATAAAGCCTTAGAATATATTCTCTGGATCATTTTTTCAGCCTTTACCGGATTGTTCAGAAATTTTTTCATGAAACCTTCCACATCTATGAAAAGATACTCCCATTTACTGACCGTACCCAGATCACTGTTAGTCGTATGAGCATAATTGGGTGGAATCACCGTAAATTCTCTTCCCGAAAACCGCATTTTAGCCTCACCAAACGCCATAACTCCATCCCCTTCGTAACAGAAACCAATCTCCAGATAATTATGAAAATGAAGATAATCCACATCATTTCCATAATTCTGAACCACTTCTGCCCCAGAGAGCCAGAATCGGACTTCGGCAGGCATCTGGTATAGCGAATTCCATCTTCGGTTTTTTCTCTTCTTTGCCATACAGTCACCTCATTTTCTGTTCTGTATTTTCACAATATGATTCTACCAGTTTTTATATATTTTTCGATATTTTGTACATTTTTAATAAAAACATACAAAAATACCTGGCAGACTACTTTGTATAATCTGTCAGGTATCCCTTTTCCATATCTGTTATTATCAATCTTTTTATTCACAGGCTCATGGCTGAACCCGAATAATTTTGACTGATAGCAGTTCTATACATACCTCTGGTATCACTTTATTTTCTTCTGATTCCACACTGGATTGCATCTGTCGGACAGACTTTGCGGCATCTTCCACAGCGGATACATTCCGGACTGTTGGAGTTTTCCACAGGGTCTACGATCATCTGGCAGGCTTTTGCACATTTTCCGCATTTTATACACTTATCCTTATCCACTCTGTATTTATACAGGGACACAGGATTAAATACGGAATAAAGTGCTCCCAAGGGACAGATATATTTACAAAACGGACGGTAGATTAAAATGGAAAGAATGATTGTTATGACAAGGATCACATTCTTCCATATGTACAGCCAGCCCAGTGCACTGCGCATGGATTTATTCAGAAGTACCAGTGGCAGTCCGCCCTCCAGTGTTCCTGCCGGGCAGATAAGCTTACAGAAGTACGGTGCACCCTGTCCCATAATATCCACCAGAAACAATGGAAGCAGGATCACAAATACTGCAAAAATCACATATTTCAGCTTACGAAGCAACTTGTCGCCTTTGAATGTGCGGATTTTCTTAGGAAATGGAATCTTATTCAGCAGATCCTGAATCAATCCGAAGGGACAGAGAAAACCGCAGATCAGTCTTCCCACCATAGCTCCAATGAAGATAAGAAATCCCACCACATAATAAGCCATCTTGAAATTCCAGCTCCCTATCACAGCCTGAAGAGAACCGATAGGACAGGCGCCGACAGCACCGGGGCAAGAATAACAGTTCAGGCCCGGAACACAGGCATTTTTCAATTTGCCTGTGTAAATTTTGCCTGTGACAAAGCCGGTAACATGACTGTTTGTAATGAACGCCCACAGTGCCTGGATTCCGTGGCGGGGCCACTCATTGATCTTCATATTTTTTGTGTTTTTTTTCTTATTACTTTTGTTATCGCTGTTCTTTTTATTACTCATGATAATTTAACCTATGTGCTACTTCAAATAGATTACGTGAAAACCTGTAAAACCGCAAAGAATCCCTACAGATATTAAAAAATAAAATTTTTAGAATATCAATTTTTTGACTTTTTCCAAGTTCACAGGTTTCACCGAAAATACTATTCAATGCAATACAGAGATTGTATGCCAGTACTTTATTAACCAGACGGGTACATAACCCCTGAAAGCTTTTGGCTAACACTCTTTCTGCATTTAACTGACCACTCAATTGAGAGAATACGGTTTCTACCCGCCTTCTCAGTTTGAATATTAACTGACGTACGGATTTCGGCCAATTTTCCTTACTGTTGGAACGTTTCAGAGCAAAAAGACAGATATTTTTTTCCTGCATTTCCTGTTTCATGTTTTTTCCAACATAGCCTTTATCCGCTAAAATTGTAACATTAGACCAATGGTCTGCCAGATCACGTAATCCTTCACGATCATCTGTAGATGCCGGTGTGATCTCAAATGATGCAATGTATCCTTCTAATGTAATTAATGCATGTACTTTATATCCATAATAGGTTTCTTTTTTAGAAGGACATTTTCCATAATCAGCACCATGGCCACGAAATGCTTTACAATATCGTGCACGCCCAAATTTACAGACTGCAAGTGGAAAACTGTCGATGATGTAATAGGAACTGACTGGAATTGGGAATACGGAAATCATTTTTTGTCGTAACAATTCTGTTATCTGTATCAGGGCGCGTCTCGTTCTGTTAAAACGACTTCTGCTGCAAAGCTGCGGAAAAAGATGCCTGTAGTTTCGTTTCACAAAAGAAAACCATGCATTCTCAGAATCAACGCCTGCCAATTCTCCACAGAGACTGATAGTAATGATTTCTGAGTCAGATAATTTTGCATTCAGGATATGCCGTCGTCTGGTAACTTCTGGAGGTGCAAACTGATGATACAATTCGTCAATAATAACGTAAGTGGTTAAAATAAAGTCTTCAAAAGTTGCAATAACAGTGGTATTATTATTTTGGAACTTCAACATAATGATGCCTCCTTTCGTTGTATTGCCTACAAATAGGATAGCACATTTTGTTGAAGTTTCTTTATATTATTTTATCTAGCACAACAGGTTAATTTACATATGTTTAATCCTTATGGTTCTATTCCAATATTAGATGATGATGGCGATAGCACGGGATGGAATATTTATATGTTTAGGGCTGATGATAAGGGTATACAGAATATTATAAATGAAAAGTCTAATCCCCCAGCTATGCTGGGGCGAATCGTGTAGTAGTGACGTTGTATGGTGAAAAGTAAAGCCTCCTATGATACGATAGTAAAGGTGTCTCAAGCCAATACTAAAGAGAATAGGAGGCGGTCCAAAGTGGACAGTTACAGCTTATCACATTCAAGGTACAAATGCCAGTACCATGTTGTGTTTATACCAAAGTACAGAAAAAGAATTATGTATGGAAAATTGAAGGCAGATGTAAGAGAGATCATAAAAAGACTGTGCGATTATCGAAACATAGAAATTATAGAAGGAGCAGTCTGCGCAGATCATGTACATTTATGCCTGAGTATACCACCGAGCGAAAAAGTTAGTGATGTAATAGCATATATAAAAGGGAAAAGCGCGCTAATGATACACGATAAGTATCCCGAAATGGTGAACGGATGGTCAAAATCATTCTGGGCTAGAGGATATTATGTAGCGACAGTAGGCAATATTACAGAAGAAGCTGTAAAAGAATATATACAGCAGCAAAAAAGAAGAATCTAAAAAGAGAAGATACACGACGGTAAGCCTCTTTCAGAGGCAAGCCGGTATGAATGCTTGAGGCATCCGCCTTTTAGGCGTGCAGGCATAGGACCCTTATAGGGTCAAAAACAAACCACCACTTGAAGTGGTGGTTATGACTTAGATGTTTTGAATGTTTTCTGTAAGTAATCTGTCTCTATAACTCCCACAAGTACCGCAACGGTTACTTCATCATATTTTACAGGCACACAATAACACACATACTGCTTTCCTGTATCAGGATCGTCAATTCGTGATGACATGAACTCCCCTTTTGCAGCTGTTTCCTGGAAAGACAGCCCTAAAGTCGTTTGATTCCCCGGGTATAAAACCTCTATTCTTGAAAAAATTGTGTTCTCTTGAAATTTATCCAAAAAGGATATATCAACCTTATCCGCACCTTCATTCCACTCCCTGCTGATCGTATCAGATACAAGCCGTAATGTATTAACACTATTTTCAGAATTTAATCTTATTTCTCTTGCCACAGAATTCGCAGAATCCTCTAATATTTTCCAGCAATCTTCTTTTTCATTATCCAGCATCTTATCATAAAGAAGTATTGATGTAATAATTGTAATTCCTATAATCAGAATCGCCGGAAGCATTTGCCTCCATTTTTCTTTCATAGTTATTCATTCTCCTCCAAATGATTATTTATGTTATAAAAATTTTACTATATTTTCCATACATTGAAAAGCCTTATTCCAATAAATCCTGACATTCCTGACCATAACTAAATCTTCCATGAGCTCTATATTGGAAAAAAGCTTTTCTTATTCACATAATAAAAGAGGACATACAACAAGCCCCTTTCCTGTCGTATATCCTCTTCTTTTCTATCTAATTAACTCCCCAAAATTTAAAGTCTTATCATTTTATGGATTTTTAATTGTTCCTTTCAACTTACGATTTGCATCTTCTACATTTAAGAACGAAAGAATGATTGTAATAATAACGTCAAATACAAAAGGAAGCCACAGATACATAACATACATCATACTGATACAACTAGCTGGCTGAACTGCATTATTCTGATTAATGTATC
>ENA-OQKX01000106-OQKX01000106.1-human-gut-metagenome-genome-assembly--contig:-NODE-106-length-16407-cov-3.200123_pt1 | contig 16407 bp, 16 predicted proteins | sample MGYA00242654_ERZ504810 | MGnify/ENA primary metagenome ERZ504810 (study PRJEB26092, sample SAMD00036378) | human gut metagenome | host: Homo sapiens | study: EMG produced TPA metagenomics assembly of... | reverse complement strand
AATGATCATAACGCATGCGATACCGGAGGGAGAAAAACTTCCGTCAGTGAGGGAACTGGCTTCAAAATTTGCCATAAATCCCAATGCTGTAAGGAAAGCTTATCAGGAGCTGGAAGAGGAAGGGTATGTCTGTGACAGGGAAGGCGAACGGATGGCGGCATCGGAAAAGCAGATTGCGGAACTGATCCGCAAAGAGCTGCTGCAGGAGTTCGACACGGTGGTAATCAGACTGCAGAATATGTCGGTAGGGACAGAGGAATTGACAGGACGTATGTGGGAACTGGCAGGAGGAAGCAAAGACTTTGATTGAAGTAAATAATCTGATAAAGAAATTTGGGGATTTCCGTGCGCTCGACGGGGTAAATATGCATGTGGCGTCTGGAAACATATATGGGCTTGTGGGACCAAACGGTGCCGGGAAATCAACCCTGATCCGTCATCTGACAGGTGTATACCGGCAGGATGCCGGAGAAATTTTTATTGACGGGGCTCCGGTATATGAAAATAAACAGGTAAAGGCTCAAATGGCTTATATACCGGATGAGCCGTTTTATTTTTTACAGGCGGATACACTGGAAATGATGCGTTATTTCCGGGGAATGTACGAGTCCTTTGACGAAAAGATGTTTTATCGCCTGCAGGAGTTTTTCCCGGGAATTGATATGAAACGCAATATCCGCAGACTGTCCAAGGGAATGCAAAAACAGGTTGCATTCTGGCTGGCACTCTGCTGCAGACCGAAACTTCTGATTCTGGATGAACCGCTGGATGGCCTTGATCCGGTTATGCGGAAACAGATCTGGACGATCCTGATGTCCGAGGTTGCAGAGCGCAGGACGACCGTACTGGTTTCTTCCCATAATCTGCGCGAACTAGAGGATGTCTGTGATCATGTGGGCATTATGAATCACGGAAAGGTTATAATTGAGCGTTCCCTGTTTGATTTACATGGAAACATCAGTAAAATCCAGGTGGCATGCCAGACCGGTATGCCGAAACTCCCAAAAGAATTTGAGGTATTGCATATGTCAAATTCCGGGCGTGTATATACAATGATTGTCAAGGGAAATCCCAGGGAGGTTGCGGCAGCCATCCAGACAGAGGGAGACCATCTGGCTATTGTGGACATTCTGCCGCTTACACTGGAAGAAATTTTTATTTATGAAATGGGAGGTTTGGGCTATGAAGTCAAAGACATCCTTTTTTAACCGTACGGTTTTTAAAAAAAATGTGACCCTGTACTGGCCGATCTGGGTATGCTATCTGTTATATGGGATGGTAAAAGTGCCGGGGCAGCTGTGGTCGCGTCTGCAGCAACAGACGGACATGACTGCTTATGCCAGGGATTATGCATTGTACAACAGTCTGCGTCTGGAAGTGGATGTGGCCGCAATTGCAATTATGGCAGTCGTCTGTGGGATGGCTTTGTTTGGCTATCTGTTTACCCAGAAGAATGCGTATATGATCCATGCACTGCCGGTTACAAGGGGGGAACTGTATGTGACGAATATGATCAGTGGCCTTTGTTTTCTATTGATTCCGCAGGCACTGGTTTTTCTGGTAACGGTGGTTCTTTGTCTTTTGAAAGGCATTGCGAGTGTGCAGTTTCTGGGATTGTGGTTTTTAAGTGTTATGGGAATTGCTTTTTTCCTTTATGCAACGGTGTGTTTTTGTGTCATGTTTACCGGACAGCTGTTTGCACTTCCGGTGTACTTTCTGGCGGTTAACTATGTGGCATTTGCATTTTCCAGCGGTGCACGTTATGTCATCGGATATCTGGGATATGGACTTGGCATGGATACTGTGCCGGAATTTTTAATTTTGCGGATTCTTTCCCCGATGAATTATCTGTACAACAATGTGCGGTTTGTATTCCGGCAATCCTATAACCAGGAAACGGATCTGATGTCGGGGGTGTTGTCCTACCGGGGACTGCGGGTACTTGCGGCCTATGTGGCTGCAGCAGTTGTCATTTATCTGATTGCTTATTACTGTTATAAAAAACGCAGGATTGAAAGTGCAGGGGATCTGATTTCTTTTAACTGGGTAAAACCATTGTTCCGCTGGGGCGTGGGAACCGGAGTCGGTTATTTTGCAGGCGTCCTGATGGCAGAATTTTTAGATTCCGTGCATCTGCATGTAAAAAAACCAATGTTGCTTGTTCTTGTGGTGGCATTTGGTTTTGTCAGTTTTTTTATTGCACAGATGTTTGTGGAAAAAGGATTTCGCGTATTTTGCCGCCGGAGATTCTGTGAGAGCGGGTTATTTGTGCTGTTTGTGCTGGGCAGTTTCTGGGGATGCTCAAAAAATGCCACCTATCTGGAACAGTATGTCCCGGATGCAGATCAGGTAAGCCGGGTGGAAGTTTCTCTTGATTATCCGGTAGAATATAAAGGGGACAGCGTTCGTGTGGCATGTCAGGCACAGAAAGAAATTTTAAGTCATGCGGAAATTTACAGGGAAAATAAAACGGATGACAGTACACAGATCATTTTTTATTACTACCTGAAAAATGGAAAAACGCTCTCGCGCACATATGAAATTGTCGGGGGGAATGAAACGCTTTCAGAACTGTGTTTAAAGAAGAAAATAAAGCAGATCATTTTATGGAATATCTCTTTGGAACGGATTCTGACAAAATTTCAAAGTTTAATACCGGAACCCTGACATTAGACGAATCATCGGAAAATTATAAGGATTGTGACTTTGATGCGGATACTGCAAAAAAACTGTATCAGGCGATTTGTGAAGACGCCGCAGATCAGAAGCTGCAAAAGTACAATCTGACGAATGCACTGAAAGATCCGGAAGAAACAGGGGAGTACTCTTCTGCCAGTATCAGTCTGGATTATTACCATGCATCTGCAGACTGGAAAAACGTATATGACCGGATTGATGATTATTACGGAAATACGGGAGAATCCGTGGAAACACCCACAACATATGGTGGATCTGCGTATATCAGTTTTGGAAAAGACTGCACCCATATCATACAGACACTGATTGACTGTGGTGTGATTACCGACGTATCGGACATTCAGTTCCAGCGGCCGGAAGAGAAAACATCACAGTGATGAAACCAGCGGGACTTTACAACTTTCGCTGCTTATTGTAAAATAAAGATGGCGTTTTCGGACGCCATCCATTTTTTTGTTGGAGGTAAAAAATGAGCAGACCAGTCGTAGCCATTGTCGGGCGTCCGAATGTCGGAAAATCTACGCTTTTTAATACATTGGCAGGAGAGAGAATCTCCATTGTAAAAGACACTCCGGGTGTCACAAGAGACCGCATTTATGCGGATGTCACATGGCTGAACTATAATTTTACATTGATTGATACCGGTGGAATCGAACCGGACAGCGGGGATGTGATCCTTTCCCAGATGCGTGAACAGGCAGAGATTGCGATTGCCGACGGCAGATGTGATCATGTTTATCACGGATGTGCGTCAGGGACTGCAGGATGCGGATGCAAAAGTAGCGGACATGCTGCGCAGATCCAAAAAGCCGGTGGTTCTGGTGGTAAATAAAGTGGACAGTTTTGAAAAATTTATGCCGGATGTGTATGAATTTTACAATCTCGGAATCGGAGAACCGTATCCGGTTTCCGCTTCTTCCATGCTCGGACTTGGAGATATGCTGGATGAAGTGGTGAAATATTTCCCGGAAGGATCGGAAAATCAGCCGGAGGATGAAAGACCGAAGGTAGCCATTATCGGAAAGCCGAATGTCGGGAAATCATCCCTGATCAACAAGCTGGCACAGGAAGACCGTGTAATCGTATCGGATATCGCGGGAACTACCAGAGATGCCATCGATACAGACATTAAATACAACGGAAAAGAATATGTATTTATTGATACGGCGGGGCTTCGCCGCAAAAACAAGATCAAAGAGGAGATTGAGCGCTACAGTATTATCCGTGCAGTTACCGCTGTGGAACGCGCGGATGTGGTGATCATCGTTATTGATGCCACCGAAGGAGTAACCGAGCAGGATGCCAAGATTGCCGGAATTGCACATGACAGAGGAAAAGGTATCATTATTGCGGTTAACAAATGGGATGCCATCGAAAAGGATAACAACACGGTGAAGAAACATACTGAGAAAATCCGTCAGATCTTAAGCTTTATGCCGTATGCAGAGATTTTGTTTATTTCTGCAAAGTCCGGTCAGCGTCTGAATAAGATTTTTGAAATGATCGATGTTGTCATTGAGAACAACAGTATGCGTGTTGCAACGGGTGTCTTAAACGAAATCGTGACGGAAGCAGTTGCCATGCAGCAGCCACCGACCGATAAAGGAAAAGACTCAAGATTTATTATGTAACACAGGTTAGCGGTAAAACCGCCGACATTTGTTGTGTTTGTCAATGACAAAAATCTGATGCATTTTTCATACACCAGATATCTGGAGAACCGTATCCGCGATACGTTTGGGTTCCGCGGTACAGCTCTTAAATTCATTACGAGGGAGCGAAAGGAAGACTAGTTATGATGATCGTTGCAAGAATCATTGCATTACTGATCGGATATGGATTCGGTCTGTTTCAGACCGGATATCTGTATGGAAAAAGTAAGGGAATTGATATCCGTCAGCAGGGAAGCGGAAATGCAGGCACGACAAATTCTTTGCGGGTGCTTGGATGGAAAGCCGGCATTATTACATTTGCCGGTGATCTTCTGAAAGCAGTATTTGCCGTACTTCTTGTAAAACTGATTTTTCACGGAACGTATGGGGCTGATACAAAGGTGCTGGAACTGTATGCTGGGTTTGGAACAGTCTTAGGACATAATTTTCCGTGCTATCTGCGGTTCCGCGGCGGAAAGGGAATTGCCTGTACGACAGGCGTCATCCTTGCCGTCTGTCCTCCGGCAGTAATCTGCTGTGCCGTTGGATTCCTGATTATTGTGGGAATTACCCGGTATGTTTCGGTGGGTTCCATATTTCTGGTATCTGCCTATCTGGTACAGGCGATTATTTTCGGACAGCTTGGCTGGTTAAAAATCAGCGGAGCCAGCCGGATCGAGTTTTACATACTGAGTGCATGTTTTACCGGCATGGCGATTTGGAGACACCGTGCGAATATTGTTCGTCTGATGAATGGAACAGAGAACAAATTCGGAACGAAAAAAGGAGATAAATGATATGGCAAAGGTAGGAGTGATCGGAGCTGGCAGCTGGGGCATTGCGCTGGCAAAGCTTCTTCGTACCAATGGAAATGAAGTAACGGTATGGTCGATCGTGGAAGAGGAAGTTGCCATGCTCCGCAGAGAGCATGAGCATATCGATAAACTTCCGGGAGTGAAGCTTCCGGAGGATGTCCTGTTTACAACAGATTTAAAAGAAGCAATCGTTGGAAAGGAGTTCCTGATTCTGGCGGTACCGTCTGTATTTACAAGAAGCACCGCAAAAAGCATGGCAGGATATGTGACAGAAGGACAGATCATTGTCTGCGTGGCAAAGGGAATTGAAGAAGATACCCTAATGACCATTTCCGATGTGACAGAGCAGGAGATTCCATGTGCGGATGTTGCTGTCATGTGCGGACCGTCCCACGCGGAAGAGGTTGGAATCGGACTTCCGACAACCGTTGTGGCAGGAGCAAAAACAGAAAGCACTGCAAAAAAAATCCAGGATCTGTTTATGAATGAAGTGTTCCGTGTTTATACCAGCCCGGACATGCTTGGCATGGAACTGGGCGGATCATTAAAAAATGTGATTGCACTTGCTGCCGGAATGGCGGACGGACTCGGATACGGGGATAACACCAAAGCGGCCCTGATTACCCGCGGCATTGCAGAGATTGCGGGACTTGCCGTAAAGATGGGGGCAAAAGTGGAGACACTCTGCGGACTGACCGGTATCGGAGACCTGATTGTCACCTGTGAGAGCCGTCACAGCAGAAACCGCAAGGCGGGTATGCTGATCGGACAGGGGTATACCATGAAGCAGGCTACCGACGAAGTGAAAATGGTCGTAGAGGGAATTTATTCGGCCAAGGCAGCACTTGCTCTGGCAAAAAAGTATGATGTGGAGCTTCCGATTATAGAAGAAGTGAATAAAGTACTGTTCGATGACAAACCGGCAAAGGAAGGTGTAAAGGATCTGATGGTTCGCGAAAAACGTGTGGAGCATCTGAATCTGAAGTGGGAAAACTGATATGCAGAAAATCAAGATTAAATATTTTACAGACAAAATCGAACCGCTGGATTATATAGAAGGAAAATCCGACTGGATTGATATGCGGGCTTCGGAAGAAGTAACTTTAAAAGCGGGAGAGTTTGCACTGATCCCACTTGGCGTGGCAATGGAACTGCCAAAAGGCTATGAGGCACATCTTGTGCCGCGCAGTTCCACATTTAAAAACTGGGGAATTATCCAGACAAACAGTGTTGGAATTGTAGATGGTTCCTATTGCGGGGATAACGATATGTGGCGGATGCCGGTTTATGCAACCAGGGATACCGTGATCCATGTAAATGACCGCATTGCACAGTTTCGAATCGTGGAAAATCAGCCGGAGATTGTATTCGAAAAGGTGGAACATCTGACGGGGAAAGATCGCGGTGGCTTTGGCAGTACCGGATTATCATAACAATAACAGCAACAGGAGAAGGAGGATTATACTATGGAAGATCGTATGATGAAATTTTATTCAAAAGAAAGCAACATGCTGGCGCTGCATGCCATGCACGGACATTTTGCAACGAGTCATTCCCACATTAATTATTATGTGGATGTGACAAGTATCAAGACACGTGTGGCGGAAGCAAAACAGGCGGCACATGTACTGTATTCGAGAATTCCAAAGACAAAATACGTGGATACCATTGTGTGTATGGATGGAACGGAAGTGGTCGGTACCTTTCTGACGGAGGAGATCCAGCGGGACGGAATTATGGGCACCACAAACCAGCATGAGACGGTGTATGTGATTTCACCGGAGATCAACAGCAATAACCAGATGCTGTTTAGGGATAATAATAAAGCTGCCATCAACGGAAAACATGTTGTGCTTCTTTTAGCGACCACGACAACCGGTGAGACCATCCGCAGGGCACTCGAGTGTATCCAGTATTACGGAGGGGAGATTGAGTGGGTCGCTTCGTTGTTTGGAACAATCAATTCAGTAGACGGCGTAGAAGTTGAGACACTTTTTGATGAAAGTGATGTTACCGGATATGCCGCATATCCGGTTGCAGACTGTCCGCTCTGCCGGCAGGGACAAAAGATCGAGGCGATGGTTAACGGTTTTGGATATTCAAAACTGTAATTTTTGGGGGCATTGTTTACAACAATGTCCCCTTTCGTTATTTCGCCAAGAAACCATGTAAATATTTGGACGGATTGACGGTGGTAATTTCGGGCAGATTCCGTTATCATACACTTGTCAGGAAGTTCAAAGAAACTTCACCAAAGAAAAATAACGAAAAGCAAAAATCAGGAGGTTTTTCAAATGGCAAGTTTATCATTAAAGAACGTTTGCAAAGTATATCCAAACGGATTTGAGGCAGTAAAAGATTTCAATCTGGATGTTGCAGATAAAGAGTTTATCATCTTCGTAGGACCATCTGGATGTGGTAAATCTACAACACTTCGTATGATCGCAGGTCTTGAGGAGATTTCTTCCGGTGATCTGATCATCGACGGAAAGGTAATGAACGATGTAGAACCAAAGGATCGTGATATCGCAATGGTATTCCAGAACTACGCTCTGTATCCACATATGACAGTATATGATAACATGGCATTCGGTCTTAAGTTAAGAAAAGTTCCGAAGGATGAGATCAAAGCAAAGGTTGAGGAAGCAGCAAGAATCCTTGATCTGGAGAAGTTACTGGATCGTAAGCCGAAGGCTCTTTCCGGTGGACAGAGACAGCGTGTTGCTATGGGACGTGCAATCGTTCGTAATCCTAAGGTATTCCTTATGGATGAGCCTTTATCCAACCTGGATGCAAAACTTCGTGTACAGATGAGATCTGAGATCGCTTCTTTACATAACAGATTAGGTGCTACGATCATCTATGTAACACATGATCAGACAGAGGCTATGACACTTGGAACCAGAATCGTTGTATTAAAAGATGGTGTAATCATGCAGGTTGATTCTCCACAGAAATTATACAATGAGCCAAATAACTTATTCGTAGCCGGATTCATCGGATCTCCACAGATGAACTTCATCGATGCAAAGTGCACCATTCAGGGAGATAAAGCTACATTAACATTCGGTGATTACTCTGTGGTTCTTCCGGATTACAAGGCAAAGAAGCTTGAAGAGGGCGGATACAACGGAAAGACAGTTGTATTAGGTATCAGACCAGAGGATATCTCTGATGATCCTGAAATGATCCAGAAGAATGGTGACTGTGTCATCGAGTCTGATGTAACAGGATACGAGTTACTTGGTGCAGAAGTATTACTGTACTACTCTGTAGCCGGTGCAAACATGACAGCAAGAGTTGATTCTGATACACCTGCCCGTTATGGCGATCATATCAAGCTTGCATTTGATCCGCATAAGATTCATGTATTCGATAAGGAAACAGAATTGACAATTACCAACTAGTCCGTTAAAATTATATAGTTGTAAATCTTGAACCCGGGTGTTAGTATTTACACCCGGGTTCTTTCGAACGTAAATAATAGGAGAGTATATGCTTTCAAATCAGAAATTACAGAATTCATTAAACGAAATTAAAGAGATCAGCCACATGGATACGGCATTGTTTACTGCAAAGGGGAAGCTGGTAGCACATACGGAGGAGATGCCGTTGCTGGAGGCATTAGAACAGCAGGTGGTCGTTGATTTCGCAGAATCGCTTGCTGAAAAACAGACGTATCAGGATTATCATCTGTATAAAGTGATGGTAGAAGGTGAAACGGAATATATTTTAGTCTGTCTGGTGAAAGAAGAGTCATTTCTTGTATGCGCACAGATGGCAGTCTGCCAGATCCGGAATCTGGTTATGAGTTTTGCAGAGCAGTTCGACCGCAATAATTTTATGCAGAATATCATTCTTGGCAACATGCTGATTGTGGATATTTACGGAAAAGCAAAAAAGCACCACATTCAGGAAGTACCGCGGGTAGTTTTGTGATTGATACCGGAAGTAAAAATAACGATATGGCGATGGAACTGGTAAAAAATCTTGCAGATATCCGTTCGAAGGACTTTGTGACCTGCGTGGATCAGCACAGTATCGTTCTGATCAAAGATGTTTCCCATATAAAAGAAGAGGAGATGGAGGAACGTCTGTCAAAAATTGCGGGAAGCCTTGCAGATAATTTACATATGGAAGCAATGATTCGTGTGCGTGTCGGTTATGGAAACGTTGTGACACAACTTCCGGAAATTGCGGAATCTTATCAGGAAGCGCGGATGGCACTGGAAGTTGGTCGTGTTTTTTATGCAAAGTATGACACAATTTCTTACGGAAAGCTTGGCATCGGGCGTCTGATTTACCAGCTTCCGATGAGTTTATGTAATATGTTTATCAAAGAGGTATTCGGTGAGAAAATTCCGGGACATCTTAGATGATGAGGAAGCAATGTCTACTATCAATAAATTTTTTGAGAATAATCTGAATATATCAGAGACGGCAAGACAGCTGTATGTGCACCGCAATACTCTGGTATATCGTCTGGAACGTATCGAGAAAGCAATCGGACTGGATATCCGTACGTTTGACGATGCGATGACTTTTCGGATTGCAGTGATGGTGATTGCTCACATGAAAGATCAAATGTAATTTAGCAGGATAGTAAGGAGATAGAGGAACATGTCAGGATATGATGCAAGCAGTATATCGGTACTGGAGGGGCTTGAAGCGGTCCGGAAACGTCCGGGAATGTATATCGGAAGTACAACGACCAAAGGACTCAACCACCTGATTTATGAGATTGTCGACAATTCCGTGGACGAGCATCTGGCAGGTGCCTGTGATAAAATATGGGTGACCCTTGAGGCAGATGGCTCCTGTACGGTGGAAGATAACGGACGTGGTATTCCGGTCGGCATGCATGCAAAGGGAGTATCGGCTGCCCGCGTTGTATTTTCTACACTGCACGCAGGAGGAAAATTTGACAACAATGCGTACAAGACGAGTGGAGGACTGCATGGTGTCGGATCTTCGGTAGTCAATGCACTTTCCACCTATATGGATGTGGAAATCAGCCAGGGCGGATATGTGTATCATGACCGCTATGCACAGGGACATCCGGTGGTAGAACTTGAAGACGGACTTCTTCCAAAGATCGGGAAGACAAAGAAGACCGGAACGAAGATCAATTTTCTTCCAGATCCAGAAATTTTTGAGAAGACCAGATTCCGGGAAGATGATGTGAAGAGCCGGATGCATGAGACCGCTTATCTGAACCCGAAACTGACGATCATATATGAGGACCGGAGAAAGCCGGAAGCAGAGCACATTGAGTTTCATGAGCCGGATGGAATCATTGGGTTACGTCAAAGATCTGAACAATAATCTTGAAGTGCTGCATTGATGTCATTTACTTCAAAGGGGAAAGTGAAGGCATTGAGGTGGAAGCGGCATTCCAGTATACCAGCGAGTTCCATGAGAATATCATGGGATTTTGTAATAATATTTATAATTCGGAAGGTGGTGCACACCTGACCGGATTTAAAACTGCGTTTACGACGATTATCAATTCCTATGCCAGAGAACTTGGCATTTTAAAAGAGAAAGATGCAAATTTCAACGGTACAGATGTGCGAAACGGAATGACAGCAGTGATTTCCATCAAGCATCCGGACCCGCGTTTTGAAGGACAGACGAAGACAAAACTCGATAATCAGGATGCAAACCGTGCAACTGCCAAAGTGACAAGTGATGAAGTTCCGCTGTTTTTGATAAAATTTAGAAACCTTAAAGATTGTGATTGGCTGTGCGGAAAAGGCTGCAAAAATCCGCAAGGCAGAGGAAAAAGCGAGAACCAATCTGCTGACCAAGCAGAAGTTTTCGTTTGATTCCAATGGAAAACTGTCCAACTGTGAGAGCCGGGATGCGTCAAAGTGTGAGATTTTTATCGTAGAGGGAGATTCTGCCGGTGGTTCCGCCAAAATGGCGCGAAACCGTATGTATCAGGCGATCATGCCGATCCGCGGAAAAATTCTGAATGTTGAAAAAGCCAGTATCGACAAGGTGCTTGCCAATGCAGAAATCAAGACAATGATCAACGCATTCGGCTGCGGTTTTTCGGAAGGGTACGGAAATGATTTTGATATCAGTAAGCTGCGCTATGACAAGATTATTATCATGGCAGATGCCGATGTCGACGGAGCCCATATTTCCACGCTGCTTCTGACACTGTTTTACCGGTTTATGCCGGAACTGATTTTTGAAGGACATGTGTATGTGGCGATGCCGCCATTGTACAAAGTGATTCCGTCAAAAGGGAAAGAAGAGTACCTTTATGATGATGCGGCACTGGAAAAATACCGGAAAACACATACCGGAAGTTTTACCCTGCAGCGATACAAAGGTCTCGGAGAGATGGATGCCGAGCAGTTATGGGAGACTACTTTAAATCCCCAGACGCGTGTCATGAAGCGCGTGGAGATTGAAGACGGTCGTATGGCGTCGGATGTAACCGCTATGCTGATGGGCACGGATGTGCCGCCGAGAAAGGCCTTTATTTATGAACATGCAAACGATGCGATCTTGGACGTATAGATCCTGTTAGGTTTTCTAGGAGTGAGGAAGAAATAAAATGGAACATAGTATCATTCGCACCGAGTATTCGGAGCTGATGCAAAAATCATATATTGACTATGCGATGAGCGTTATCATTGCCCGTGCGCTGCCGGATGTCCGTGATGGATTAAAACCGGTGCAGCGCCGTACACTTTATGATATGTATGAACTGGGAATCCGATATGACAAACCGTATCGTAAGAGTGCGCGTATTGTCGGAGATACCATGGGTAAATATCATCCGCATGGAGATTCTTCGATCTATGATGCCCTGGTTGTCATGGCACAGGATTTCAAAAAGGGACTGCCGCTTGTGGACGGGCATGGAAATTTTGGGTCCATTGAAGGCGATGGTGCCGCTGCCATGCGATATACAGAGGCACGTCTGCAGAAAGTAACGCAGGAAGCCTATCTGGCAGATCTGGATAAAAATGTTGTGGATTTCATGCCGAATTTTGATGAAACCGAAAAAGAGCCGGTTGTTTTGCCGGTAAAGGTGCCAAATCTTCTGGTCAACGGTGCGGAAGGGATCGCTGTCGGTATGGCAACTTCCATTCCGCCACATAATTTCGGAGAAGTGATAGACGGTGTGATTGCCTATATGAAAAATCCGGATATTACCACTGCGGAGATGATGCAGTATATTCCGGGACCGGATTTCCCGACAGGAGGAATCATTGCAAATAAAGATGATCTTCCGGCAATTTATGAGTCCGGGGTCGGCAAGATCAAAATCCGTGGAAAAATCGAGATTGAAAAGGGCAAAGGCGGCAAAGACCGCATGGTAATCACGGAGATTCCGTATACCATGATCGGAGCCAATATCGGGAAGTTTTTAAATGATGTTTACGGTCTGGTAGAATCCAAGGCAACCAGTGACATTACCGATATTACCAATCAGTCATCCAAAGAGGGAATTCGTATTGTTCTGGAACTGAAAAAAGGAGCAGATATCGAGGCTCTGGAGAATCTGCTGTACAAGAAAACCAAGCTGGAAGACACCTTTGGTGTCAATATGCTTGCGGTAGCGGATGGCAGACCGGAGACGATGGGCGTCGTGCCGATCATCCGTCATCATGTGAAATTCCAGTATGAGATTGCAACCAGAAAGTACCAGACCCTTCTGGCGAAAGAACAGGACAAAAAAGAAATACAGGAAGGTCTGATCCGCGCCTGCAATGTCATTGATCTGATCATTGAGATTTTACGCGGCAGCCGCAGCATCAAAGATGCAAAAGCCTGTCTGACAGACGGAAATACGGATCATATTACCTTTAAGAATCCATCTTCAAAGATCATGGCACAGCAGCTGAATTTTACGGATCGTCAGGCACAGGCCATTCTGGAAATGCGTCTGTATAAATTGATTGGTCTGGAAATTGAAGCATTGATGAAAGAACATGATGAGACACTGGAAAATATTGCAAAATATGAGGATATTTTAGAGCATCGTTCTTCCATGGCAAAAGTAATCATCAAAGAACTGACCGCGTTTAAAAAAGCTTATGGCAAAGAGCGCAAAACCGTGATTGACAATCTGAAAGAAGCTGTAGTTGCAGCAAAGAAGATCGAGGAGCAGGATGTTGTCTTTCTGATGGACCGCTTCGGATATGCAAAGATTGTGGATACTTCTGTCTATGAGAGAAATAAAGAGGCGGCAAACGCGGAATACAGGCATATCTTTACGTGCAAAAATACGGATAAAATCTGTATCTTTACGGACAAGGGACAGATGCATCTGCTAAAAGTGCTTGATCTTCCATATGGAAAATTCCGGGATAAAGGAACACCGATTGACAACCTCTGCAATTATGACAGTAAAGAAGAGAATGTTGTATATCTGGCAGGTCTTGAACATGTCAGCTCGCACCGGATGTTATTTGGCACAAAGTATGCCATGATCAAAGTTGTGGACGGTATGGAATTTGTGGTCGCAAAAAAGACAACGGCGGCAACAAAGCTGGGAGAGGAAGATGAAGTACTAACGGTATGTCCGTTAGAAGAAAATGATACACTGGTGATGGCAACAAAGAAAGATATGTTTCTTCGGATTGACTGTGCACAAATTCCGCAGAAAAAGAAAGGTGCGGTGGGCGTGCGTGGCATGAAACTGGCTGCCGGGGATGAACTGAAAAGTATTCATGTGCTGCATGAAGGTGAGGAGAAAGAGGTCGAGGTGAAAGGAAAGCCGGTTGCCCTGCATCGTCTGCATGTGGGAAACCGTGATACCAAAGGAGTAAAGAAATAATGAACACCATTTTGTTTGATCTGGACGGAACGCTTATTGATTCTTCGGAAGGAATTATAAAATCGGTATTATATACACTTGATTTTTACGGAATTGAAGAAACAGATACCACGAAACTGTACCAGTTTATCGGACCGCCATTATCGGAAAGCTTTGAAAAATTTTATCGGCTTTTCCAAAAAAGAAAGCGTAATGATGCGGTACAAAAAATACCGGGAGCGGTACAATAAGACCGGTATTTTTGAGTGTAAGTTATATCCGGGTAGTGGAGAAGTGTATCCGTACATTAAAAGAACAGGGATACCGGATTGGCATGGCATCTTCCAAGCCGGAAGTATCCTGCAGACGGATTCTGGAGCATTTTGGAATTCTTCCGCTGTTTGATGATGTGGTAGGTGCAACATTTGATGGTACACGGGATAAAAAATCCGAGATTCTTAAGGAAGTCATGCACCGCTGGAGTCATATTCCAAAATCCGAGATGTGTCTGATCGGGGATACGATGTTTGATGTCAACGGGGCGAAAGAACTTGGAATTGCGTGTCTTGCGGTCAGCTTTGGTTTTGGAGATGTAAAGGAAATGAAAGAGGCAGGCGTGATCGGTGTGTGCGATTCTATGGAAGAACTGCCGGGCATGTTAAAGAAATAATAAAGAAAAACGGGAGGGTATATCATGGAAACTTTTAAGGAGACGCTGAGAAAGATCTGGTATATCTTATACCCGTTTCTTTTTTATTACGCGGTTATGCTGATTATTATGACAATTGCGCAGTGGGCATTTGGAGGAGATGCCACACATTATGTGTTCTGTCAGCTGATTGCCACTGTTTTTACAATTCCATCCATGCTTCCGTTTTATCGTCAGGGACAGGCACTGGCAGGGATTGCAAAGCAGCCGTTTGGAATCAGCCGGGAACGTATCTGTCATGCACTTTTTGCGGCCGGGATCATGGCATGCTTTGGAATTTCTTTGAACAATCTCATATCCATGACGAAACTGACGGAAATTTCGATGGGTTACCAGCAGGCAAATACCGATTTTTACGGAAGTACAATAGGAATGGAAATTCTTTGTCTGGCAGTATTTACCCCGATTCTGGAGGAGCTGGTATTCCGGGGGATTCTTTTTGGAAGATTAAAAGATATGCTGTCGAAACCGTTTGCGGTTGGAATTTCGGCATTGATTTTTGCGGCCGTGCATGTCAATATCGTGCAGTTCATTTACGCATTGATTCTTGGTGTGGTGCTGGCACTTCTGATGGATCGTGCGGGAAATGTCTATGCATCCATGATCGGACATATGACGGCAAATTTTATTGCGGTAGTCCGGACGGAAACGCATTGGCTGGATTTCAGTGTCAGGGGAGATGCGGTCGCATGGATATTTTCCCTGATGATACTGGGAGCTGGGATTGTGCTGATGTGGAGGTATTTGTCTGACAGAAAAACAATCGCCTAAATAAAAGACAATAGAAAAAAGGAGTACAAAAGAAGATGAAATGTTTATGGAAAAAAGTAATTTGCGGGGCACTTGTGGCGGGAATGCTGGCACAGTGCCCACAGAGTATTTATGCAGAAGATGCCGCAAATACTGCCACGGTAACGGATACCGAGAGTAATCATGTAACACCGGATACTACGCAGCAGCCGGATGATACAAAACAGCCGGGAGATACGCAGCAGCCGGATGATACAAAACAGCCGGGAGATATCCAGCAGCCAGATGATACCCAACAGCCGGAAGAACTGCCACAGCCTTCTGCCGTGGAGGGACTGCATACAACAAAACAGGGAAAAACAAAGGTATATCTGGAATGGGAAGAAAGCAGCGATGCCATTTCCTATGCGATTTACCGGAAAACAGCCGGAGGGGAATACAAAAAACTTGCCGAGAGCAGCAAGCCATCCTATACCGATAAAAACGTATCATCCGGTAAGACATATACATATAAAATTGTTGCAAAAAACGAGCAGAAGGAAGCGGATGAGGCTGCAAAAGTCACGTTTTCGAATACAGAGGCCGTACAGATCCGGTCACAGAAGTATACATACAGCCAGATGAAAAAAGACATGCAGGAATTGGCACAGCAGTACAGTGATTACTGTGAGATGACTAAAATCGGAACTTCTGTACAGGGACGTGGAATCTATGATTTTGCAATCGGAAACCCGGATGCAGAGGAATCCCTTCTGATTGTCAGTACATTGCATGCCAGAGAGTATATCTGTTCCGCAGTCATGATGAAGGAAATCCAGTATTATCTGGAAAATTATAACGGAACCATCGGTGGTGTCAAAATGTCAAATATCCTCCAGAAGATGCAGATCCATTATATTGTCATGGCAAACCCGGATGGGGTGACGATTTCCCAGACAAAACATTCCAGATGGAAATCCAATGGACGTGGGGTGGACTTAAACCGGAATTTCCCGGCAAAAC
>ENA-OQKX01000102-OQKX01000102.1-human-gut-metagenome-genome-assembly--contig:-NODE-102-length-16535-cov-4.854583_pt1 | contig 16535 bp, 17 predicted proteins | sample MGYA00242654_ERZ504810 | MGnify/ENA primary metagenome ERZ504810 (study PRJEB26092, sample SAMD00036378) | human gut metagenome | host: Homo sapiens | study: EMG produced TPA metagenomics assembly of... | reverse complement strand
TTCCTATAACCTTGATGTAAAGGCAAATGCAAGAGGATATGAGCAGCTTGCCACAATGGGACTTAAAAGCACTAAGCGATTATCATAAGGAGGCAGATGATGGGAAGAAGACTTGAATATGAAGTAAAAACTTCTGTCCGCCTCAACATGAGCAATCCCCAGCATGTGAAAATCAATGATGTGATTCAGAACCTTGATCCGAAGATTTTCAAATCTAAGAACCAGTTCATTATAGATGCGATTCAGTTCTACATTGATAATTATGGAAAGGAAACCTTTGTTATCAAGAAGAAGGAAAAAGAGAGGGCTGAATATATCCGGTCAGAAGATATTGATGACATTAAGGAAGAAGTCATTGAAGCAGCAACCAATGAGGCTAGAAAAGAGGTAATAAAGCTGTTAGGCGGAGTGATATCCGGGATGAATGTTGGTCAGCCGGTAATTATGCAGGCAGCCAATAGTGAAGCACAAGAACTTACAGAAGATGTTATGGACGATGCAGATGTTGCAGGTCTTGCAATGGGATGGATGTCGAAAGGAGACTGATTATTATGAGAAGAGTTATGGGAGCCGTAGGAACAGTGATTTTAGAGATACTCAAGTGGATATTAAGGATAATTCTTGGAGCTTTGAAGCTGGTCTTAGGACTTGCCAGAATAATTCTTCTTCTATTCGCTATGGTGGCAAGGGTATTTCTTTCATTCGTAAGAATGGGCACATTCTGAGAGGAGGTGAGCGTATGCAGGTAAAGGGTTTATTCTTAAATTATAAGAAAAACAGAAGACTTATGCAGTATTTCTTTAAAATAAGAGAGCTGGTATAATGAAAGGAGTTTAAGATGCACAGAATACGGGACAGTCCTATGTGTCCCGTGCATTACAGATAAATAGTTCACTGCAAGGGTGGATGGCACGGAACACAAAGCCCGTCCCTCTTGCGGAGAAGGGATGGGTGATTACTATGAAGAAGATAAGTATTATCTTATTATCCGCAGTACTGGTCTTTTCAATGGCTGCCTGTAATGGTGGTAAGGAAAAGGCTGATAATCAGACAGAGAAACAGACGGAAAGCGTAAAGCCAACTGAAGAAGTAGCAATGGCAACGGAAGCTGTCACAGAGGTCACAACCGAAGCTGGAAGTGATGAGACAGAGAAAGATATTGCCGAGGCTAAAGATTCAGAAGAGAAGACTGATAAAGAAGATAACCGATCCGCAGATAATGAAACTGCTTCAAAGCAGGAAGAAAAGCCAAAGCAGAATGACGAGCCGGAACAGAAAGCTCCTGTAAATGATAATGAGGAAGCTGGCGGAAATCAGAGTAATGCAGGTAATGGTGGTCAGACTACAGACAGTCCGAAAGACAATGTGAGCAACCCACAGCCTGCATCCGTGGCATACAGTCCACAGAATGTTGTGTCACTTGCAACAGCAAAGTGTCAGGCAGGAGGAATGATTACCACACAGCAGAATTTACAGAACCATTTGAATGATGGCAGTATCACGCAGGAAGAGTACAATGAGTATTATCCTTACGATGGTATGGAAGGCTCTTATTATAGTGTGTTTGTAGAGACAGACCTTAACAAAGCAAGTACCATTGATGGACAGCGGTTATCATCTGAGGATGCAATCGCAGAATATATTGCAAGTATGTTACTTTTGGAAACAGATCCGGTATTCTACATCAGTTATGATGGAGTTTACACGACAGGCGGCACAGACTATTACGAGTTTCGATGTCACAGATAAATAAAAACGAATAGAAGCAGAAGGAAGAAAGATGTAAGCCATAAACTTATGTCTTTCTTTTTTATGCGTAAATTAAGGAGGAAAGAGCACATGAAACAGAAACTAAAGCGTTTTATGGCAGGATTTATGGCTATGCTCACACTGGTTGGAACACTCTTTACGAATGGTACAACAGCATTTGCAGCCAGTCCGCAGGCAAATATTGCGTTCTGGAATGCATCAGTCAAAAATTCCGGAGAAGTAAGTGAGCTAAAGCCCGGATTTAATCATGGCAAGATTCTGTATTCAATTCTTGACGGAAATTCGGCATATTGTATGAATTTCGGATTAAGAGCAGATGGCGGTCAGCTTATGAACAGCTACGATGATGCAAGCACATCAATGTCAGCACAGCAGAGAAAGCTTTTAAGTTACTGCCTTTATTATGGGTTTAACAGTACACAAAAGGCGGCACCAAGCAACAGCCAGTGTGATGAGTATATCGCAACTCAGGCAATGGTATGGGTAATTGTAGCAGATATTTTTGGAACTGGAAGTGGTGATTCGGCAGCGAGAAAGCTCTGCAACACAGCGCCAAGTCCTGATTCTTCATACAGTTATTATGAGAGACTCAGGGACAATATCAGCAGCTCCTACAATGCAACACTTCCAAGTTTTGCATCACGCAGAACCAGTGAGGCACCAACTTATGAGCTGAAGTGGAATGAGGGAAGTCAGAGATTTGAAACAACATTATATGACAGCAATGGTGTTTTATCGGATTTTGATTTTGGCATCAGCGGATATTCTGTTGATAAGAATGGCAACAGTATTACCATATCTTCAACGAGTGTGAATACTACAGCTACAACAGGAACATTCACATCCAATGCAGGCAAGGTTGAGACAACATCAAGCTGTGTATTCTGGCTTACAGGAAAAAGCGGATATCAGGAGTTTATTTCTGAAAGACCGACAGCAGATCCTGTCAAAGCCTATATCAAGGTCAAGACAGAGAACATCGGATATGGTGAGCTTACAAAGACAGATGAGTCAAGCGGAGTGAAGCTTTCCGGTGCAGTTTATGGAATCTATTCTGACAGCGGATGCACAAACAGAGTACAGACCATGACAACAGATGGAAACGGATATGCAAAGTCAGCTGCACTTGTTGCAGGCATTTATTATGTAAAAGAGATTACCGCACCAAAGGGATATGTCCTTTCCGGTAAGGTTCATACACTTACTGTAAAAGCAGGACAGACAACGGGAATCTCTGCAACAGATAAAGAGCAGCTTGGAGCAATCACAATCTACAAAGAGGGTGAGGTGCTTAGCTCATGGAATGGAAGCAATTTCACCTATGAGAAAAAGAAGCTTTCCGGAGCAGCATTCAAGGTAACTGCCGGGGCAGATATCTACAAGGCAGATGGTACAAAGGTGTATAGTGCTGGCGATGTTGTAGCAGAAAGCCTAACAACAGGAACTGACGGACAGGTGGTATTATCTGACCTTCATCTTGGAACTTATGTGATTACTGAGATTAAGAGCATTGACGGATATACAATCAATACCACACCTCAGACAGTAGCAGTTGAGTATAAGGACCAGACTGTGACAGTCCAGTATGAATCAACTACGATTGAGAATACAAGACAGAAAGCGGATGTATCTGTCGTAAAGAAGGACTCTGACACAGAGAACCCTCTTGAAGGCGGCAAGTACACACTTTATGCCGGAAATGACATCAAAAACTATGCCGGACAGGTTATTGTGACAAAGGGTACAGCTCTTGAGACAGTAACTACAGGTGAGGACGGAAAGGCAAGCTACAGCGCGGATCTGCCAATCTCTAACGGATATTATGTATCAGAGACACAGGCACCATATGCGTATATCAGAAACAGTAAAGATGTTTACAGCTTCAATTTCAATGTATTACCTGAAACACAGGCAAAGGCATCATTCAGTCATACATTTGTGAATGACAGAACGACAGCAAAGATTCATATCTACAAGGTAGACAAGGAATCAGGCAAGGCAGTTGCCCAGGGAGATGCAAGCCTTGAAGGTGCAGTTTATGGTCTTTATGCAAGAAACGATATCGTGCATCCGGACGGAGCAACAGGAGTCGTATTCAAAGCAGGTGACCTTGTAGCAACACTTACAACAGATAAGAATGGAGAGGCAGAGGTCAATAACCTTTACCTTGGAAATTATTATGTAAAGGAAATCACTCCATCAGAGGGGTATCTCTTAGACGAAGAGGAACATGATGTGGTATGTGATTATGAGGGAGACCTTGTAGCAGAGGTATCAAGAAGTACAACTTCAGCAGAGCAGGTAATCAAGCAGCCATTCCAGCTTATCAAGGTATCTGACAATGGCGATGATACTGAAGCAGGACTGCTTGCAGGTGCAGAGTTTACAGCTTATTTGAAATCATCTTTACCTGTAAAGGCAGATGGAAGTTATGACTTTGACAAGGCATCTCCGGTTGTAATCGGGGAAAACGGAGCAACAACAATCACATCCGGTGACAAGGGGCATGCAGTTTCCATTGCAATTCCTTATGGAACTTATGTGGTAGTTGAGTCAAAGACTCCGCATAACATGAAGACGATCAAGCCATTTGAGGTAAAAATCAGCGAGAACCATCCTGACAAACCTCAGACATGGAGAGTATTCCTTGACAGGGAGTTTACTGCAAAGCTTCGTGTAATCAAGAAGGATTCCGATACAAAGCAGACAGTACTTGTGCCAAATGCAGAGTTTAAAATCTTCAATATTGATAAGAACGAATATGTAAAGCAGTACACAACTTATCCGTCAAAGGTAGAGCATACTTCATTCTTTACTGATGAGGACGGAGATTTAATCTTACCGGAGGCACTTAAAATCGGTAACTACCGCATTGAGGAAGTGTCTGCACCATTTGGATATGTTGTAAATGATAAGTATGTCAACATCTCGGTTGATACTGATACAGCATTTGAGACAGATGGTGATACAAATGATGCAATCATCACCGTGGAATATTCCGATGCCCCTGCAGTCGGAGAGCTGACTGTAGAAAAGAAGGGAGAGGTACTTGACGGATTCAAGGGTGGACTTCTTGCAAGCTCATATGAGAAAGAGTTTGTTTATAAGGAAGGCTCACTTGCCGGAGCAAAATTCAAAGTTTATGCTGCGGAAGATATTTACACAGCAGACAACCAGAAGGATGCAGACGGAAACCGCATTAAGTATTACAGCAAGGGAGACCTTGTGACAACTCTTACAACTGGCAAGGATGGAAAGGCAACAGCAAAGAATCTTCCTCTTGGACAGTACAGAGTTGTGGAAGTGGAAGCTCCATACGGATATGTATTAAATCCGAATGAGCAGAAAGTGACATTCACATATGTGGATGATAAGACACCTGTTATCAAGGAAAGCCTTACTTTCTCAGATGACAGACAGAAGCTTGATATGTCAGTGACTAAGCTTGATGCAGAAGATAACACACCGATTGCAGGTGCAGTATTTGGTCTTTATGCAGATGAGGATATCAAGAATGCTGATGGCAGAGTTATTATCGAGAAAGGCACACTTCTTGAGAAGGCAACATCTGATGAGAATGGAAAGATTGCTTTTGTTAAGAATTATCCATTTGCAAAATATGTTGCAAGGGAGCTTGTAAAGCCTGCCGGATATGTGACAAATGAGGAAGCAGTAAACTTTGATACAAAATATCAGGGACAGGATGTTAAGACTGCTGTATATAACAGCGAGTATAAGAACACTCCTACAACCTTTGAGTTTACAAAGACAGATATCACAAGCGGTGCAGAGCTTACAGGTGCAACACTTACTGTACTTGATAAGGATGGAAATGTGGTAGACACATGGACATCTGATGCTAAGGAAGCACATGTAATCAAGAGACTTGTAGTTGGAGAGATTTACACTCTTCGTGAGGAATTTGCTCCTTACGGATATCTCAAGGCAGCAGATATCCAGTTTACAGTTGAGGACACAGGCAAAGTGCAGCATGTAGAGATGAAGGATGAAGTTCCTACAGGTTCCATCGTTATCAATAAGGACGGCGAATTTGTAACAGATACCACTCTTATGAAGGGGTACTGGTACGACTTTATCTTCAATTTCTTCAAGGACAGCCTTGCAGGAGTAACTTTTGATGTATATGCAAAAGAGGATATCGTAAGTGCTGACGGACTTGACACTGTATATCATAAGGCAGGAGACAAGGTGGCAACCATCGTGACAAATGATAAGGGTATCGCAAGAGTTGATGACCTTCCACTTGGCAAGTATTATCTTGTTGAGACAAAGACCATTGATGGATTTGTATTAGATGATACACCGATTGAGTCAGACCTTTCCTATATCGACCAGAATACAAAGGTTGTTTTCGCAGGAATGGATGTGACAAATGAGCGTCAGAAAGTGCAGATTACTGTAACCAAGACGGATTCAGAGACTAAGGAAGCACTTGAAGGAGCAGTATTCGGTTTATTTGCGAAAGAAGATATCGTAAATAAAGATGGCAAGGTAATCGTAAAAGCTGATACACAGATTGAGAGAACAGTAACAGGTAAGGATGGAAAGGCTGCATTTACCTCTGACCTTCCGCTTGGACAGTATTATGTCAAAGAGATTGAGGCACCAAAGGGATATGTGAAGTCTGATAAGATTTTTGATGTTGATGCTTCATATCAGGGAGATAAGGTAAAGGTTATCGAGTTTGACGCAGCATTTGAAAACGCACCGATCAAGGTAGAGATTTCAAAGACTGATATCACAGGCGAGAAAGAGTTGCCTGGAGCAAAGCTTTCTGTTATTGATGCTGATGGAAAGCTTGTTGAGAGCTGGATATCTGAAGCAGGAAAGACTCATATGATTGAAAGACTTCCTGTTGGCAAGTACACACTCAGAGAGGAATCTGCACCGTATGGATATAAGGTGGCAAGTGATGTAACATTTGAAGTAAAGGAGACAGCAGAAATCCAGAAGGTATCCATGAAGGATGAGCAGGTTGTCGGAAAGATTGTCATTGAGAAAACTGACAAAGTAACCGGAAAGCCAATCGAGGGTGTTGTATTTGAAGTAAGAGATAAGGACGGAAAGGTGCTTGATACACTCACTACTGACAAGAATGGTCATGCAGAGAGCAAGGAGCTCCCTATCTGTACTTACAACGAGGATGGAACTTTTAAGGAAGATATCCATTATACAGTAGTTGAGACAAAAGCAGCTGACGGATATATCCTTGATGAAACAGCTCATGATGTAACTCTTCGATATGATGACAATGCACCGGATGTTGTTGTAGCAACTCTTAAGCTTGTCAATGTACCGACAGAGCCTAAGCTTCCACAGACAGGCGACAATGCAAATCCGCTTCTTTATCTTGGAATTGGTGCACTTGCACTTATTACAGGTGTTGGAGTAGGACTTCGTGGAAGAAAGAAAAAGAATAAACAGTAACAATAAACCTTGCAGGGAATGTAAGCCAGTGACTTATGTTCCCCGCTTTTTTTTGATTTGGAGGACAAACAGTGGTAGGAGAAAGAATCAGGTATTACAGAAAACGACAAAAAATGACACTCAGGGAACTGGGCGAGAAAAGTGGTTTTGAAAATAGAGGTGATGTAAGAATTGCCCAATACGAAAATGGTTCAAGAGTTCCAAGGACGGGAACGTTGAACAGGATTGCAAAGGCACTAGGCATTCCGCCGGAAGAATTATTCTGTGAGGACTGTAGAAAGTGTATGTTTCTCAAGAATTATTACAGAAAGAAAAGAAAATCTCATACCACTTTTGATATGGGAATCGAAGAAGACAACAGTTACAGAGAACACAAAAATCCTGATGATGAAGGGATTTTATATGACAATTTAGATTAAGGAGGAACCGTAATATGATGAATTACGAGATTTTTAAGGAAGTAGTAAAAGAAAAGTTTATGGATTATATGCCTGAGAAGTTCAAAGGAATGGAGCTTGTGGCAGAACCCGTGGAAAAGGTGAATGTGACTCTTGATGGTATCATCTTAAGAGAGGAAGGCAGGAATATTTCGCCTACGATTTATATAAATGACATGTATAAGAAGTATCAGGACTGTGGTGATCTTGAGGAAACACTTATGGCTGCATGTGACTTCATGGAAAGGGCATATGAGCAGACTCCGGTTGTTGATGTGGACAGCATTATGAAGGAGGCTAACGAGAAGATTGTATTCCAGCTCATCAATACAGAGCAGAATAAAACATTTTTGGAACAGGTGCCGCACAGAGAGTTCCAGGATCTTTCTATTGTGTATAAGGTAATAATCAGTGCAGATAAGGATGCGGTGCAGAGTTCAAAAATTACAAATGAATTTGCAAAAAGACTTGGAATGAGCGAGGAACAGCTCTTTAAGTGTGCAGCGGAAAACACAAGAAGACTCTTCCCACCTGTCGTTCGTAGCATGAATGACATTATGAAAGAAATGTTCGCAAGGGATGGGATGCCACAGGAGATCGCAGAGATGATGATAGCTGAGATTCCACCGGAGCAGACGATGTGGGTGATTTCCAATGAAAAGGGTATCAATGGTGCAGCATCCATGCTTTATGAGAATGAGCTTCATGAGCTGGCAGAGAGTTTAGAGAGTGACCTTTATATTCTCCCTTCGAGCGTGCATGAGGTTATTGCAGTATCTTCAGATATGGGAAGCCCTGAGATGCTTGCACAGATGGTAGTCGAGGTAAATATGCAGGAGGTGTCTTTGGACGAGAGACTTTCCAATCAGGTATATCACTATGATAAGGATTTAAGAAAACTCACACTTGCAACTGATACACCAAACAAGAGACTTGATGGTATCGTTGCAGAACCTCCCCTTGTATATGATGCGAAGGAAAAGTCCAGATAGGAGGCAGTTATGGAGCAGGAACTTACAATGGAAGAACTCATTGCTCTCATAAACAGCCAGAAAGGTGACTTTGTTATCCGTGTCGAGTTTGGAGAGGAGGCGGTGTCTGATGCCAAAGAAGAATGACTTCAAGCTTGATGTGGTTTCGGTAAGACTTGTAAAGGATGCTCCGATTTATTCGGAGCACACATTTAATAATCCAGCGGATATAGCTGCTGTCATGGGAGACTGTATGTGCCAGTTTGACAGGGAAGTAGTGTGCGTGGTCAATCTAAGGTCAGATTTAAAACCTATCAATGTGCATTTTGCAAGTGTTGGTTCTTTAAATGAGGCAATGGCACATCCGAGAGAACTGTTTAAATCAAGTATCTTAAGCAATGCTGCAAGCATGATGTTAATCCATTGTCATCCATCCGGAAACGTATTCCCAAGCAAGGCAGACACGATGATGACGGACCGCATGAACAAGCTGTGTGAGCTGATGGGAATACCTCTCATTGACCATATCATAGTCGGTGGAGACAATCGTGAATTTTTCAGTTTCAGGGAAAAAGGCATGATTGATAATCCTAAGATTACACTTAGCACTGATTATCGGACACTTGATATCAAGTCACCACTTGTAGCAGAGCAGGGAAAGGCAAGGTGAGAGCATGGATGGAAGATTTACGGATGAAGAGCTTGCCATAGCAAAGAGTGTTGACCTGTGTGCAGTCGCAGAAAGTCTTGGTTATACAGTAAAGAGGATTGGAAAATATCACACTTTAAAGGAGATGGATTCCATCCGTATCTATAACAGGAGTCATTGGTACAGGTGGTCAAGACAGTTTGACAAAGGTAATAATGGCGGCTCACAGATAGATTTCTTACGGGTGTTCTGCGGAATGAGTGTAAAAGAGGCTGTTTTCTGGCTTCTGGACTTTGCAGGATACAGAAGAATCGAGAATCCTGTAAAGCAGCCACTTGTTCATCAGGTATCGCAGAAGCAGACAGAGGAGAGAAAGCCATTTGTCCTACCGGAACCGGCAGGAGACAATTCCTATCTTATTTCCTATCTGAACCAGGAGAGAGGAATCAGCAGAGCAGTCATAGATCTGTTTTTAAAAGAAGGACTGATTTATGAGAGCAGGCATTACCACAATGTTGTTTTCAAAGGAAATGATAAAAATGGAGTGACAAGATTTGCAAGTATGCGGGGAGTGTTTGATAAGCAGGGTAAGCCATTCAAGTGTGATGTCACAGGAAATGATAAGAACTATGGATTTAATATGGTAAATGTTAACAGTACAGAGCTTGTAGTATTTGAAGCTGCAATCGATCTTATGAGTTATGTGGATATCTTCGCGGATTATGAATCAAATAAGCTGGCACTTGGGATGCTTGCAGATGCACCACTTGAGACTTTTCTTCGGGAACATCCGCAGATTACTTCCATCCGGTTCTGCCTTGATGGAGATGAGCCGGGGAGAAAAGCAGCAGCAGAACTTATGAGAAAGTATTATGAGCTTGGATATGAGGTAGAAGACTGTCCGCCACCTGCCGGATATAAGGATTACAACGAGTGGCTTGTAGCGGCAAAGCTTAATCTGAACAGGATGAATAAGCGAGCAGATGAACCAGTCAGGGCATGAGAAACCGGATTTTGATGTGTGGGGGCAGAAAGCGCCCCCAAAATAGCAAAGTGGGGGCAGAAAGCGCCCCCAAAATGTCAAAGTGGGGGCAAAAAGTGCCCCCACAATTTGGACACGACAAAATCCGGACTGAAGTAAAAATAAAAGTGGGGGCAGAAAGCGCCCCCAAAATAACAAAATGGGGGCAGAAAGCGCCCCCAAAGTAGCAAAGTGGGGGCAAAAAGCGCCCCCACTTCCATAAACAGAGGGTTTTAGGGAGATTTTCTCCCTAACTAGATGGCATTAGGACAGAGATGTCTCTAATGCGTATCTAGCAGTCGCCGGGGACTAACCGGAGACTGGAGCTTTGGTGAATATTTACTAAACACGGATAAGGAGGTGCAAGGAAGCAATGGATGCAGAAGTTACGCTATTTTCAAAACCAGAAGAACTGATTGCCTGGGCAGACACATTTGATATCTTACTTAACCCTTCGATAGAAGATGCTGCAATATTGCTTAACTATATGGAAGGTCATGATTATGCTATTGGCATAGATTCTGATGGGAAGATGTACAGACAGGATGTAGCTGAGGAGAATGGTGAAATTGAACCATACCCGATAGATGATGTTATAGATACTGTTTGTGAATGGAACTATGAACTGATACTTGATGCTGATGTACACAGGAATGATCCAAAGGATTTTAAAGATTACAGTGAGTTTCAGGATAAGTATGACAGTTTGAAGGCAGATGAACGGAGGCTGGACAGGTTGTTTGAAAAGACCTGTTATGCAAAGGAGATTGATGAAATGGCAGCTGCATTGGTGGAATCATTCATTAGTCATCTAAGTAGCAGGGATGATTTGGAAAAAGCTGCGGTGACAGTTGCAGAAGGAATTAAGGATTATAGTACGGGTAAGAGAGGAAGGTGAGTCTATGGCAGATAAAGTTCATTGTATTAGGAAAACACTAAGACTAATGCCAGAGGAAGCCAAGATGCTTGCAAAAAAGGCATGTGATAATGGAATGAATGAGGCTGAGTATATCCGTCTTCTTATCAGTCAGAAACCAAATGATTATCCGGAAATAAGGAAGATTCTGAAGGAATTCATTAATGAAGTCAACAGAATTGGAATAAATATCAACCAGATAGTATTTAACAATAATGCCGGACTGTATTCCAAGGAAGATAAGACACAGCTGATTGCTTATATGCGAAAACTGAATCAGAAGGTAGATGAGGCGGTGGTAAAGATTGGCAATCAGTAAGATCCTTAATATGAAGGATTGTGGTGGGCATTTTCACGGAAAACATCTGAAGAGATCTCTTGATTATGTGATGAATCCGGAGAAAACACAGGATGGAAGGCTCGTCGGTGCAATCAACTGTCAGGTCGATTCTGCTTTTGAACAAATGAAAGCGACCAAACGGAAGTTTGGAAAAGTTGATAAAAGGCAGGGATATCATATCATTCTTTCGTTTAAGGAAGATGAAGTGAATCCTGAAACGGCATTTGAGATAACCCGCAGATTTGTGGAAGAGTATCTTGGAAAATCATATGAGGCAGTATATGTGGTGCATGATAATACAGCACATGTTCATTCACACATTGTATTTAACAGTGTGAGTTTTGTGGATGGGAAAAAGTACCGCTATGAAAAGGGAGACTGGGCAAAGTATATTCAGCCAATCACGAATAAGCTGTGTCAGGAATATGGTCTTTCAATCATTGATGTCGATGATGGCAGTAAGGAAAAAGAGCATGAAAGCTATAAGGACTGGAGCGAATATCGTGAAGGCAGTTTTGTGTGGGCAGATATGATTAAGAGAGACCTGGATTCCTGCATCCTGCAGGCAGGAAATTATGAGCAGTTTCTGGAGCTGTTATCTGACAAAGGATACGAGGTCAAGCAGGGAAAGTATCTGGCGGTAAAGCCACAAGGAATGACGAGATTTCGCAGATGTAAGACATTAGGGGACATGTATTCTGATGAGGCAATCCGAGAAAGAATAGAAAAAGAGGATATTTCATTTTACAGGGAACAGCAGAAAGAGGTACAACCGGTTCTGTGTAAGTGTAAGGTGAGAAGATACAGAAGGGCAAAGATGTCGGGGCTTCAAAAGAGATACTATGCAAAGCTATACCGTATAGGAAAGCTGAAAAAGAAGCCATACAGTCAGGTATGGAAGTATAGGGATGATATCCGAAAGATGCATAAGCTGCAGGAGCAGTATCTATTTCTGGTAAGGCATAAGATTGAGAGTGCGGAAGAACTTGTTTCGGTACTTGATAATCTGACGGATAAGAAGAAAGAAGCATCAAAGGAAAAGAGTAAGACCTATAAGGCTAAGGAAAGATTCAAAGATATTTTTGACAAGGCTGAACAGATCCGGGAGCTTGATGATGCGGAATCGTGTTATCAGAGTGGGGATACCTTCTTTGAAGATGAGCACAATGCATGGGAAAGGCTTAACACTGAACTTTTAGCACAGGGATACAGTGTGGAAGAGGTCGAGAGTCTTAGAAAGAAATATGAGAGCAAGTATGCACAGGACTGTAAGGCAGAACGGGCGGTATCAAAGGAACTTAGCCTTGGAAGATCAATATGGAAGGAACTTACGGTATCAGCTTCGGCAGAAGAGAAGCAGTATGACAAAGAAACAATAAGAGACAGAAAAGAACAGCCGATACGTTAGGCTGTTTTTTAGTGGTTAGGAGGCATATATGGAAGAAAAAAGAGAGCCATTAAGTGAAATGGCGATTGAGAGAAAGATACAGATTCTTCGTAATAAGCATATGGACAGTGAGGTTATTGCTCTTGTCAAAAGCGATTATGAATATGGACTGACTGATGATGAAATTGGTCTGTATCTTAACAAAAGTTATGACATTGAGCAGATGAAGGTGTTATCAAAATGTCTGCATAAGGGTGTATCAGAAGAGTTGTTAACGCTGCTGAAAGATAGCAGGATGGCAGCACCTAAGATGCAGACAGCATTGGATTACTATGAAAAAGGTGTGCCGATTGATGCAATCAGAGAGGTAGTCCAAAAAGATGATACAGCAGTAAACATGCGCAGGATGTTTGATGTCGTATTAGATAAGCTTAATAAAGCCAAAGAGCAGGTGCCACAGGATTTAGAGTATGTGAAAAGTCTTGTAACCCAGATGGATGAAGTGGTTGAAAAGATCAATCATCAGAATGAAAGGTATGATGCCCTGAATAAGAAGCTTTCTGAAATAGAAACTTCCAAAGATGATGAGGAAGTCAGGGAGCGTCTGGTCAAGGAGAACCAGGATAAGGATGCTCTTATCAACAGTCAGCAGAATGAACTGAATAAGGCAAGCAGTACGATTGCAAGACTCAGGGATGATATTGAGAAAAAGGATAAGGAGATGAAGCGTATGGGAGACAGAATAGAGTCATTGGAAGATAAGATCATAAGTGTTGCCACAGAGAATAAGAAAGAGGCAGAAAGTAAGGCAGAGCCGCAGGAAAGCCAGTCCATATCACAGGCAGATAAAAAGATGGTAGATACAGTTGCAGTTCCGCAGAATATGCAGGCTGTGGCAAATGGGATTCCGGTCTATTATCAGATTCCGGTAGTTGATGGTACTGGAAATGTGGTGCAGAGACTTCCGATTGAGAGAAGTGTGAGAAAGAGCAGCAACAGCGGAGTGGCGAGCCTTTTTGCAAGACTGTCATTTAAGAAAAAATCAAGAGCTGACATTGTAAAGCTGGTTGCATCGGGAGACCTTGTTCCGGCGCAGCTTGTGCAGATTAAGAGTGCAATAGAAAAGGGACTTACTGAGTCACAGCTTGTAGAGCTTATAAACAACAACATTTCAGCGGAAAAGATGAAGGAGATCATTGAGATTGCTGTGCTTGAAAACAGCATGGCAGATTAGGAGGAACTTATGAATTTAGCAGTAGTAAATGAAGCAGTAACAGAGATGAATGGTGTGGAGCATCAGTTTACGGAGGAAGAGAAAAACTTTGTAGTCCAGTTCGCATTCAGAAGCGGCAGCAAGGAAGATACGATTTCTCTAATTGAAGCTTTGGCACATTCAGCGGATAAGGCTGAGTCGGACGAGATTATGGTCACATACAGGTCTAAATATGATATGAAGCCTGCATGGGTGGAACAGGTGGAAAACCTGCTTGTGGCACTTGAAATGTACCGTATCGAGGAGGAGAAAGCAATCAATCATCTAGCAGATATTTTGACTGCTTATGGTATTGATGTATCTGCCGAGGAAATCCGTACTACAGAGACAGAAACACTTAAAACAACAGTCAGAGAGAAAGTGGAGGTGCGATAATGGCAGAAGAGATTCAGGAAGCGGTGCAGATCATCCGTGTAGCTTATGATGGCATTGAGATTGCCATGAAGGTAGGAAGCGGCGGCATTGCTGCCATGCAGAAGGCAATAGATTTCTTAAAAGGGATGCTTGATTATGAGAAGTCTCTTGGTAAGACATCTATGAGAAAGCTGCTCTTAAAGGGTGGCGATTTACAGGTATTGCAGTTTAATACCGAAGAAATGAAAAAGGTCGAAAAGATGGCAAAGAAGTATGGAATCCTGTATTCGGTACTTCCGGATTGTAACAGGAAAGACGGATTGAGTGAGGTTATCTTCCATACTGAGGCAGTTCCCCGTGTAAATATGATGATACAGAAGCTCAAGTTTGGTAAGATTGCCACATTTGACGATTATCTGAAGAATGGAGATGAAAAGTCCCTTGGCAAGCTGATGGATTTTTTGAAGAAACAGCAGGGAAACGAGAAAAGCCACACGATAGAAGGGGATAAGATTAATTCCGCCATTGACGGACTGATTGAGAAAGTCGGAATGTTTGCAATGGAAAAGAAAGCTATCAGTGTGGATCAGGTCAAGGAGAATTTCAGTATCAATGGTGAGCAGGCTGAAAGTGTTATCAGACAGCTTGAGACAATCGGTGTGCTTGGCAGTAAGAATGAGGATGGCACCCATACAGTCATGATGGACAAGGATGCATTTATCAACCGTGTCAGAGGTTATCAGGACCTTGCTGAGAGAATGAGGGCAGTTGCAGCATCAAAGAATGCGAACCTGTCAGATGTGACAATCAGCAAGAAGCTGATTATCGAAGAAAATGACCATGCTGTTAAGACCAGAGTTCCCGGCACATGGGGAGAAGAGGCAAAATATGTATGGCTCCGTAAGGAAAACATCATGGAGATTCATGGTGGAAAGACAATGCTTACCTTCCTTGATTCCACCAAGGATTATAAGCTCTACGATGAGCAGAATCGTGTGGTGACAACCCAGAAAGGAACCGAGCTTTATACTCACTATGACAAGGTGGAGTCATCTGTCAGGGAGCGTTACGAGAAAGTGCAGAAGCAGCAGAAAAAGACCACACAGAAGAAAACTGTTACCACAAAGAAAGCGAGGTAGCAGCCTATGCAGACAACAAAGAAAAAGCCTTCACTGATATTCATTCTTGTGGGTGCAGTGTTAGCCGGTTATCTTGGTTATCTGATAAATGGTGCGTGGATAGAGGGAATAGCATTTAATGAATTTATGGACAGATTCAATGAAGTATGTGCTGTTCCCTTTGCCAACTATTACAATTCCAATACAGTAAAAGCAGTAGCCATTGCATTAGGTATCTATGCGATGGCTATTGTCATGTATTACACCAGTCAGAGAAACTATATGCCTGGCAAAGAATTTGGTACGGCAAAATTTGAAAATCCGAAGCAGGTCAACAAGATACTTGCAGATAAGGATGAAAATTTCAACCGGATACTCAGCCAGAATGTGAAGATGTCGCTGGATTTTAGGAGACTCAAGCTCAATGGAAATATCCTTATCTGTGGTGGTTCCGGAGCAGGAAAAACATTTTATGAAGTAAAGCCGAATCTGATGCAGATGCCGCATAACTGTTCCTTTATCTGTACCGATCCAAAGGGAGAAATCCTTAGAAGCTGCGGGCAGATGTTAAAAAATAACGGATATAACCTGAAAGTCATTAATCTGTTAGAGATGGATAAATCAGACTGTTACAATCCATTTTCTTATATCAGAGAGGAAACAGATGTGGTCAAGCTGATTACAACCTTATCAGCAATACGACACCAAAGGGAGCGACACCAAGTGATCCGTTTGGAAAAAGCGAAGGATTGTCTTACAGGCTATCTTTATATGTGTGGCTGGAGGTACAGTCGGCAAAGAGAAACTTTGAGACAGTACTGAAGCTTACTTGGAGTAGGCAGAGGTTACAG
>ENA-OQKX01000101-OQKX01000101.1-human-gut-metagenome-genome-assembly--contig:-NODE-101-length-16570-cov-2.196679_pt1 | contig 16570 bp, 19 predicted proteins | sample MGYA00242654_ERZ504810 | MGnify/ENA primary metagenome ERZ504810 (study PRJEB26092, sample SAMD00036378) | human gut metagenome | host: Homo sapiens | study: EMG produced TPA metagenomics assembly of... | reverse complement strand
GCTCAGTCTGCCGCATCGCAGGCAAACATTGCGCTGAATAAACTGCCGCCGTGTCAGGCTGCGGACGCGGGCTTCCAGTTCGGCCAAATGGAACGGCTTGGCCAGATAATCATTGGCGCCGGCGTCCAGGCCTTCCACCTTATCCGCAATTTCACTGCGGGCCGACAGAATCAGAACCGGCGTTTCCAAATCGGTCTTTCGCAGTGTGCGCAGAACTGTCATTCCATCCACTCGGGGCAGGTTCAGATCCAGCAAAACAAGGTCATACCGCTCTGCCGCCAGCATTTCCACGCGACGGTTTTCCCCATCACCGACAGTCATCTGTTTCATACCCTGCACGGTGCAGCTTTCTGGCAACGCTTTCCCGCAGGGACGGCTCATCCTCAACCTAGCAAGCAAACGCATAATAAACGCTCCTTATATAAACTGTATTTCTGTTTACTACCATTATAACAGCTTTTGCTTAAAATCTGCGTTAATTTTTTTCTTAGCAGAAAATTTATACCCGTTGTGCTATACTGATCTCATCAAGACAAAAAGGAGGATCGAAATGTTGAGCAAAAAGGCAATCGTTCAGGTGCTTTTTCTGCTGGCTGCCGTTATGATGATCGGTTACGGGGCATGGCGCGGTGAGGCAGGCACTGTCTTTACGAAAGCAATTCGATTATGTATGGAGTGTGTTGGCATTGGATAAGAATCGTTCGCATTTTCTGGCCCGTTTCCGGGGACTGATCCAGGCAGGTGCAGCACTGCTGACAAACATCCATCTGCCGAATTTTCTCAAAGGAACGCTTTATCAGGGCAAAGGGAAATATCTCTGCGTTCCGGGCCTGAACTGTTACTCCTGCCCCGGCGCTGCGGGGGCCTGCCCTATCGGAGCCTTTCAGGCTGTGGTCGGGTCGTCAAAGTTTCGGTTTTCCTATTATGTTACCGGCATTTTGATTCTGCTGGGCGTGCTGCTGGGGCGCTTTATCTGCGGTTTTCTCTGCCCGTTCGGCTGGCTGCAGGAGCTTTTGCATAAGATTCCCTCTCCCAAGCTGTCAACCAGACGCCTGAAACCGCTGCGCTATATCAAATATGCGGTACTGCTGATCATGGTCGTACTGCTTCCGGCTGTTATTGTCAATACATCCGGCATGGGGGATCCGTTCTTCTGCAAGTACCTGTGTCCGCAGGGCGTACTGGAGGGCGCAATCCCGCTTTCTCTTACAAACGCGGGCATACGAGCTGCTTTGGGAAAGCTGTTCAGCTGGAAATTCTGCATTCTGCTGGCAGTTGTGGTAGGCAGCGTGGTTTTTTACCGCCCGTTCTGCAAATGGCTGTGCCCCTTGGGAGCGGTCTATGCACTTATGAATCATGTATCCCTGTTTCAGATGCGCGTTGACCGCGATACATGTGTTTCCTGCGGTGCCTGCGCAAAAGCGTGCCCGATGGATGTGGATATTACCAAAACACCAAACCACGCGGAGTGTATCCGCTGCGGTAAGTGTATAAAGTCTTGTCCGACCAAAGCGATCTGCTATCAGTACGGTTTCGGCGACAAGTCAAAAACAGAAATCAAGGAGAATTGACAATGAAACGTTTTTTTGCATGGATCACAGCCCTTCTGATGCTGCTCTCCCTCGCCGCTTGCAGCAGCACACAGACAAGCACTGCGGCAGCTTCCCAGCAAGCATCTACTTCTGAGACGGGCAAGTCTGAAAATGAGCTTATCGCAGAGGAAAACGATATTCTGGCGGCAAATAACGCCCTGTGGGAAAAGGTTTTTGCCTCCATGGACAAGAATGTTACCGACACCACACTAAGCAGCAATTACGGTGATATTCTTATGAGTGCGTTGGATCATGCGAAGGACCAGTTCACCGATGAAGAATATGCTGCTTTAAAGGCCGATGCGGACAAAATCCGTGAGATCGAAACACAGATCGCAGCACTGCCGCAGGATGAAGCTGCCAGCCAGTCTATGACGCAGACGGCCAGCGCATTCCCGCAGTTTGAAGGAAAGGATTTGGACGGCAACAGCGTAAGCAGCAGTCTTTTTGCCGATAATGCGTTCACCGTTGTAAATTTCTGGTTCAGCGGCTGCAAGCCCTGTGTGGACGAGATGGACGACCTTAACGCATTGAATCAGCGCATTCAAGAGCAGCGCGGCGAGGTGATCGGTATCAACACAGAAACCCTTGATGGCAACGCGGACAACATTGCCGCTGCCAAACAGATTCTGGAACAGGCCGGGGCTGCATTCCGCAACATCTATTTTGACTCTGCCAGTGATGCCGGTAAGTTTGCCCTCGGCATTATGGCCTTCCCCACTACCTGCGTTGTGGATCGTCAGGGCAACATCGTTGGGGAACCGATTATGGGCGGTATTGATAAAGAGGATAACGCTGCCACACTGCAAAAGCTGATCGATGAGGCTCTTGCGCAGTCGCAGCAGTAAATAAGAAAATAGCTTACAAACTCGCAGCAGTCATGGATACGAAAGTACCCTTTGACTGCTGCGAGTTTGTATTTTGCTGCGCCGCCGTGTGGCGGCCGATGTCCCCTGCTCCAGGGCTTACTGCCCGGTTTGCTTTCCCTCTATAGCATATATTTTGTCTTTTCGATTGTATATCAGCATTTTATACTTGACAAAGTCAAGCGTATAGACTATACTCTTTTACGAAAGGAGATGCTGCATCCACCATGTATCAAAAGACCCTTTCCTACTACATCGCCATGCTGTACCGCAGCTTTGCGGATTTCACAGGCGACAAGCTGCAGGAAGTCGGACTAAATTTCGGGCTTTTGTTTTTTATTGTATATATCGGAAAAAAGCCGAACTGTACGCCTTCGGAATTGACAAAAGCGTTGTCCCTTGACTGGGGGCACAGTCAACGGTGCATCAATCGTCTGACTGACGATGGCTTTATTACCAAGGAAAAATCAGGGCGTCACTATCTGCTCAACCTGACAGAACGCGGGCAGGAGGCTTTTGAAGCCGCCCACCGGATATTCTTTGACTGGGACGACAGATTTATGACGAATCTGACTGCAAAAGAAAAGGAACAGCTGCTTGCCTTATTGGAAAAAGCAACAGAAAGGATACCGCACCATGTACGAAACGATTAACAGCCCCATCAATTACGGCGGTCTGGAATTGAAAAACCGCATCATTTTTGCCCCTACCACCTTTGGCCTTGCGGAGGACGAATACTTTGAAAAGATCCGCAAGATCGCCGCAGGCGGCTGCGCCATGGTTATCATCGGTGACGTCCCCGTCGGCAAAAGCCAATTTGAGAAATCTCTTTTTGATAAAAAAGGCTTCGCCCATTATCAGAAGCTGGTCGAAATCGTCCACAGCTATGACTGCCGCATCTGTGCCCAGCTGCACCAGTCCGACTCCAATATGCTGGCCATGCTGAAATACGTGCCCGGCGTTCTGACGAAGAAGATTTCCATGGAGGAGCTGCGTCCCCTGCTGAATGCCGAGGTTGCCCCTTACATCAGCAAGCTGTCCACCCGCAAGATTCATAAGATCATCAACGGCTTCGGCGAGGCCGCCGTGCTGGCTGTCAAAGCCGGGTTTGACATGGTGCAGGTTCACGGTGACCGCATGTGCGGCAGCTTCAGCTCCACCGTCTTTAACCACCGCACGGATGAATACGGCGGCAGCGCCGAGAACCGTGCCCGCTTTGCGGTGGAGGCCGTCAAAGCCATCCGCAGCCGTCTGCCGGAGATTCCCATCGACTACAAGCTGGCCGTCCGGCAGGAAGATCCCCACTATGGCAATGCCGGTGTGGTGGAGTCCGAGCTGGGTATTTTTGTACCGCTGCTGACCGATGCCGGTGTGACCAGCTTCCATGTAACGCTGGCGAACCATTCCAGTCTGGAGGACACCATTCCCCCGGCCAACCACCCGTACTTCAAAGAGCAGGGCTGTTTCCTGAAATTCTGCGACGAGGTGCGCCAGTATACGGACAAGCCCATCACGGGTGTTGGTGGGCTGAATCAGCCTGATTTTGTAGAGCAGCAGCTTGCAAGCGGACGCATCACCTGTGCTGCCATGAGCCGCCAGTTACTGGCTGATCCTGACTGGGTAAACAAGCTGAAAGATGGTCATGCAGACCAGATCCACCGCTGCGTCCGCTGCAACAAAAAATGTCTTGGCGGGCTGATGCAGCATCAGGGAACACACTGTATTTATGAGAAATAATTTTAAAAAAAAAGAATGCATCCGGATTAATTTCCTCCGGATACATTCTTTTTTATTTGTTCTTACTTTTTTATTTATTCTTACTTTTCTATTTCTTCTTAGTGTTTTGGAACGATCTTCTCAATTCCACCCATATATGGCTGAAGTGCTTTTGGAATGTTGACGCTACCGTCCTCATTTAAGTTGTTCTCTAAGAATGCGATCAGCATACGTGGTGGAGCAACAACTGTGTTATTTAAGGTATGTGCAAAATATTTGTTTCCGTCTTTTCCTTTTACCCTGATCTTTAAACGTCTTGCCTGTGCATCTCCTAAGTTTGAGCAGCTTCCAACTTCGAAGTATTTCTTCTGTCTTGGAGACCATGCCTCTACGTCGCAGGATTTTACTTTTAAGTCAGCGAGATCGCCGGAGCAGCACTCTAATGTACGGACCGGAATATCTAAGCTGCGAAACAGGTCAACGGTGTTCTGCCATAATTTATCATACCAGATTTTGGATTCTTCCGGTTTGCAGACAACGATCATTTCCTGTTTCTCGAACTGATGGATACGGTATACACCACGTTCCTCGATACCGTGTGCTCCTTTTTCCTTACGGAAACATGGAGAGTAAGAAGTCAGTGTGTATGGTAATTTTTCTTCATCGTTGATCGTGTCAATGAATTTACCGATCATGGAATGTTCGGAAGTTCCGATCAGGTAAAGATCCTCTCCCTCGATCTTGTACATCATAGCATCCATCTCGTCAAAACTCATAACACCTGTTACAACGTTGCTTCGGATCATGAATGGTGGTACACAGTAAGTAAATCCACGGTCGATCATGAAATCTCTTGCGTAGGAGATCACTGCGGAATGGATTCTTGCGATATCACCCATTAAATAATAGAAACCGTTTCCTGCAACTTTTCCTGCTGCGTCAAGGTCGATACCATCAAAACGATCCATGATATCTGTGTGATATGGGATTTCAAAATCAGGAACGACAGGTTCGCCGAATTTTTCAATCTCCACGTTGCAGCTGTCATCTTTTCCGATTGGAACAGACGGATCGATGATGTTTGGGATTACCATCATGATCTTTGTTACTTTTTCCTGCAACTCTTTCTCTGTTTCCTCTAACTCAGCAAGGCGTGCTGCATTGGCACTTACCTGTGCCTTTACTGCCTCTGCTTCTTCTTTCTTGCCCTGTCCCATTAACTGTCCGATCTGTTTGGATAAGGTGTTACGGCTTGCACGAAGCTCATCTGCCTCTTTCTGTGTTGCTCTTGCCTTCGCATCTAACTCGATCACTTCGTCTACTAACGGTAATTTCTGATCCTGGAATTTGTTCTTAATGTTCTGTTTTACGATTTCCGGATTTTCTCTTAAAAATTTTAAATCGATCATTTTTTCTAAGCTCCTTTTTCTTTTTATAACACAAAAGCCTTCCGCCCCTGTGCCAAAACACATGGGACGAAAGGCTGTATTCTCTTCCGCGTTGCCACCCATATTGCCGGAATACTCTGCCTCTCTTTCTCTATGTTAAAGAACAGATCTTCTTCCGACCTCTCAAACGTACGATACAGGGTACGAACCTTGTGACTTTCATCACCGGCTCTGAAAGTGGAAAGACCTTACTCACTGCACCGGTTTACACCTGCCACCGGCTCTCTGAAACAGCTTTGCGGTCGTAGCTTTCGTCACTGCCAATTTCTTCCGACATTATACCCTCATTATCTGCAAAATGCAACTGTTTTATGCGGAATTCTTCGCTTTTCTCCGATTACTCCCGTTTCTCTCTCAATCTTTTCTGTCTGTCCCGCGTGCATCTTCCTCGATCCATTCCAACAGCTGATGTGCCCGCCTGATCCACGTATGTTTTTCTTCCACCACAGGGATACCGGCTCTTACGATTTCCTCCCGGCGTGCATCGTCCGCCAGCAGATCTCTCACCAGCTCCGGCAGTTTTTCCATATGGGCAAGATCGTAATAACATACGCCCTGTCCTTCTTTTAATTCCCCACAAAGATATTTGCTCGTATCAGTCACGCTGACAGTGCCATTTAAAATTGAATTGAAGACACGGTCATGTGCTCCGTCCTTAAACCATGGCATGACGTTTAATGATATTTTGGACGCCGCAATTGCTTTTAAACACTCCTCTGAGGTTGTCTGCGGATGCAGGATCATGTTTTCCGGGTGACCGCAGGTGAGTTCATCCCAGCCCTTGCCGAATACATCCACCTGTATTCCTGCGTCCACCAGCACTTTTACCGCCTCCCTGCGCCAGTAATTGCGCACATAGATATCAATAAATATCATGCGGTGCAGTGCCATGCGGAGATCCTTATAAGTATTCTCCCCCATCTCGCGCTCGCAGTGTTCCAATGCCACCTCCTCGACCGTGCGATGCGGATGCGCAATGATATCATCGATAATCCCCTGATAAAAGGCTGCATATTCATCATTGATCCAGTGGATATATGGTTCACAGAAAGACGTCGGGGTAAAGTTTCCTGTCATAATGACATTGATTTTTTCTCAACAGGCTTCCTGATTCGTTCTGCCGGATATTCAACCGATTGTTTTCCATCTTCCTTACCGGTATTTAGTTTACATAATCTTCCAATTTACTCCTGCAAGCGGAAGAAATCCACGGTGCGTAAACTCCGGATAGAAATGCTTAAAATAAGCCTCATGCAGCCGGTCGATGCTGATGTGGTAATATTTTTCCGGAAGATCAGCAAGTCTCTCATGGTAATAATACGGATGATCGACGGCGATGTTGTAACACGGAACTGCATATTCATCCCATACATAGCCAATGCCTTCACGGTAAACGCCTGCCTCTTTTTCCAGACCTTCAAAGTTAAACGTGACAAGCACTGTCTCCCCCGGTTTGATAAATCTGCGCAGCTTTTTGGCGCTGTTCATCTCATCCTCCAAGTCAAAATAAAACACATTATAGCCCATGCGCTTCCATTCATTTCCCATCTGTATGGAAAAGTAGGCAAGCGTTTCCACGCCGCCAACCAACAAAACAATTCTTTTCATAAATACATCAAGGCGGTATTCTGTCCTGAATACCGCCACTCCTTTATTTTTTCCAATGTCACTTTTTTTTCACCGGACGTTCTTGTGCTTTCACATGCTTCATCCAGATCCGCAGCTCTTTCACGAACACCTTGATCCACTGCACCAGCTTCTGTCGGATTTCAGTCTTGTGTTTCCACAGCCAGTGTATTTTCCCGGCTGCAAAAATGACCGGATAGACCAGACATAACAATTCCAGAATCAACAGCAACGCTGCAAGATCCTCATAAGCTCTCGCCCGGTTTTCCCAATATGGAAAAACAATATTCTTTGTATTCATCGAACGGATCCCAAAATTTCTTAATACCGTAAAACGATTCATCAATCCAAAACGGGAAGAATTTTCAACGATCTCATAACTGCTTTTATCCAATCCCAATGCTTCTTTTAATGCATTGAATCCGAACTTCTGCACCGGATTTTTGATGAGAAGCTCATAGCTGTCAAGCGTCGTTCCTGCTGACTGTCCGTAACTTCCCCCCTTTGAACCCGTTGTGCCTGCTGCCGGTGTGCTGGCTGCTGCGCTGTCCATGCCGCCAGTGCTGCTGTCTGATCTGCCTTCTAAAATCTCATAAGAGACATAAACGGTTGCTGCTTCCTCGTCCGCCGCATCACTGAAATATCCCTTATCGCTTTTTACCACACCGCGCACCGGATACTGTACTCCGTTGATTTCCACATACATTCCTGCGACATTGTTGGAACCAAATAACTGCCATGCAACATTTTCATCAATGACCACACCGTCTTTGTTTAAATCTTCTCCATCAAAATAGCTGCCGGACAACAGTTTCAGCGGATGAAATGTGAAAAAATCTCCTCCAACACCGAATGCTCTCGCCGTAATGGATGCCCGGTCAGAATAAAGGGTAAGTTCCCCTTTTGTGCTGTAACAGTCCACCAGCGTTCTTCCGTTTACATCCGACGTATCCTCTGACGCCTCCTGCAATGCAGTTTTTAATTTCTGTTCCAGCTGTATCACATAGTCCTTCGTCACTGCTGCATCTTTGGAAAAAAAAGCAGGAAATCTGTGCATAACTGTCTTCTGCTGACCACTCTGATGCGATCTGCTGTGTGGAAAGCTGTCTGCCGAGTGCCCGTTCCACACAGCCAAAAAGAATGGCAGCACATATCATCAGCACTAATAGAAGTATTTTTCTGTACTGCTTTACCTTCATGTGTCATTCCTTTCTGCTTATTCTGATGCAAGACGTACCTGTTCGTTTTCCTTGATCGGTTTTGTAGTCGTTGTGATCACATACTCATAACCTTCCAAAGCTCCGGTCACTGCTGATTTTGTATCATCTGATGTGATAACATCCACATCCACACGTCTCGCATAGTAACGGTTTCCAAGCGGTGTGCTCTTTGACTCTATGATCAGAATGAATTTTCCATTGGAATCTTCCCGGATAGCACTCGTCGGTACGATCGTGTCATAGTTGGAGCTCTGCTCCCCGATAGACAGTGTATAGCTGTCTCCGACTGACACATCCCCTTTCATCTCACAGATGATAATACTGTTGGAGCGGTTCTGTGAATCTTTGCGGATGGCTGACACGACTGCGGAAACATCATTTCCGTACCAGTTATTCAGTATTTCAGCTGTATCTCCGACTCTGACCTTCTTTGCCTGATTTTCAGTCACAGAGAACTGTAACACATACGCTTTGTTTTCCGGCTGAATGGTCATCATGACATCATTGGCGTTGACTGTAGTTCCTGCTGTTACTGCAATATCAGTAACAGTTCCTGATATTGGTGATGTGATCTCTGTTCCGATGGATTTCGCCTGTAATTTTGCTACTTCTTCCTGCAGATCTGTCATTGTTTTATAGGCAGATGCGATCGTCACCTCTCCACTGATCTTATCGGTCACTTTTTTCTGATTCATTGGTTGCGCTGGTCAATGCTGTGTTTGCATCGGTCAGTGCCACCGTTGCCGTGTTCAGCTGCGCCTGCAGATTGTTTGCTTCTGCTGTGTTCGTGCCAGTCAGTTTTTTCACGGAGAGATTGTAGTTTGCATTGCTCAGAGCATTCTTGCTGTCGGTTGCTGCGGACTTTGCGGAATCGTAGGAACCCTGGACTTTGTTTAAGTTTGCCTGACAGGTGTTAAATGTGGACTGGGCAGTATCTAACTGGCGCTTTGCCTTATTCATTGCGCTGACACTTCCATCCAACGCAGTTTTAGCATTATCCCATGCAGTTTTTTTATCGTTGTTAGTCTTATCATCATTATAAGCTTTCTCTGCTTTATCACAATTGAGCTGTGCTTCGTTCTTGAGTGCCACAGCCTCATCATACGCACTCTGTGCGCTCTGCAGACCTGAAAGCGCCGTATCATACGCACTCTTCACCGGTGTATAAGCACTCTCCGCACTCGTCAGGCTGTCCTGCGCCTCACTGTTCTTTTTCTCTGCATCTAACACTGCCTTTTCCTCTGCAGTCGTGTCTGCTGTTGAGTTGCTGACCGCATCGATCTGTGCTTTGATTTTATCGACACTTGCCTGTGCAGCATCCACTGCAGCCTGCGCATCCTTCACTCTCTGATTTGCTGCTGCGATCTCATTTTGTTTCTGGGTGAGGCTAGATCCCTTTCCAGCCTCAATGCTCTGACGCTCTGCCACTGTGATCCCTGCGGTAAGCACTGCGGATTCATAGGCTGCCTGTGCCTCGTTTTAAACTCTTCTTTGCAGCATCTAACTCATCACTGTCTGTATCCTCTAAGGTAAACAGTAAATCTCCGGTTGCTACTTCCGTCATCCTTTTTCACGTTTGACCGTTTGCAATCTTCCTTGTCTCCTCGATCGTGACGGAATAGCTCTCACTCGCCTCCACAGAACCGCTTCCGCGCACCTTGGAAGTGATCTGACCGCTTGTCACCTGCTGTGTGCTGACTTCCACAAGCGAATAATTCATGATCGTATTGGAAAAAAGGTAAGTATCAGCATCACCAGTAAAAATATAATTGTGATATTCTTTATTTTATCTTTTCTATCTGTCATCTTTTTAACTCTCCATTTTCTATCCTTTGACACCGCCCTGATAAGCGATACCTTCTACCAGCTGATCCTCACCGTATAAGAAAATCAAAAGGCTTGGGATCATGTAAAAAGTCGCCACTGCAAATGCCAGTCCCACTTCCTGCGCATTGATCTTTGACAAAAAGATCGACAGCGGGTATTTATCTGTATCGTTAAAAAACAGCAGTGGCTGTTCCACCATATTCCAGTAATCCATAAATACCAGGATCGCACAGGTTGTGATCACGCCCTTACAGATTGGAATACATATCTTTGTAAAGACCTGAAACTCGTTGGCTCCGTCAATCTTCGCCGCCTCGATGAGCGGCACTGGTATTCGTCTCATATACTTCGTGATCAGGTACACACTAAACGGTGAAAAAATACCCGGAAGCCATATACTCCAGTTCGTATCCAGTAGCTTCATCCAGTTTAAGACCAGATAATTTGGCACCAGTGTAACCTGATATGGCATCATCATTAAGATCACATATGCAAAAAAGACGATTGCGGAAAGTTTTCCTCTGGTCCTTGTGAAGCCATATGCGGCGAGCACTGCCACCACCAGCTGGAATACCACGATCGGCACCACTAAGATCACGGAATTCCAAAACTTCAACAGATAGTCCGGACTCTTAAATAACACGGTCGCATACTGTGAGAAAGTTACCATATCCGGTATAAATTTGAGGTTTACCGTCTGAGAGATGTACTGCTTGCCCCCGGTATCCGTTTTCTGGAAAATGGAACCATAGTTGGAGGTGATCTCCGCTGCCGACATAAACGAATTGCTGATGGTAAGAACGATCGGCATGATAAAAATCAGCGCCGTAACCACTGCAATCACCGTCAGGCAGATGCGGATACATAATTTTTTTCGTTCTGATCTCTTTTTCATTCTTCCTCCAAATCCTTTCCAAAATGATGTTCCACCCAAAATAAAATTCCCATAATGACGATCATCACAAAGGACATATAAATTGCTGCCGTGGAAAGTTTCTGGTAATCTGCCGAAGCAAACGTATTGTTCATATAATGCTGCAGCATATAAAGTGCACCGTACGGATACTCGCCTGTCAGAAGATAAATCTCACGGAAAACCTTAAACGAATTGATCATGGAAAGTATCGTCACAAACATGATCGTCGGTGACAGATACCGCAATTTAACATGCAGGAATATCTGCCAGCGGTTTGCCCCGTCCAACTCTGCCACCTCGATAATATCCTTTGGGATATTTCCCATTGCAGACAAAAAGAGGATCATATTGTAACCTAAGTTTTTCCATAAAAACAGCAGAATAATGACCAAAAGACCTGCCGATGATTTCAGCCAGTCCACCTGTCCTCCGCCGAACTTCTGCACTGCCACATTCACAACACCATTGTAATCAAAAAGCACCTGCCAGATCAGCACGATAGACGCTGTCGGCACCATAAGCGGTGTCAGAAAACAACTCCGCAGTTCACTTTTTAACGGAATGCCTGCATCCAGCAGAAATGCGAGTGCCATGCCAAGGATCACGGCAAGCGGCACTGCCACTACCGAAAAAATAGTGTATTTCCAACTGCTGTCCGGAATGCCCCATTTTGAATGACATTGATGTAATTTGTCAGTCCCACAAACTTTTTTGCCACCGGATTATTCACAAAGGAAAAATAGATCACTACAAGAAATGGGAGTACAAAAAATAACAGTACTCCCAGAACACTCGGTGCCAGAAACGCTCCTGACACCAGCCTATGAAACCATGATTTATTCTGTTTTTTTATAACCTTACTAAAATCCTTTTTCTTACTTCGTCTCACTTAAATATACCTGCATTCTGCTCTGGATAATTTTTGCCACATCCTCTGCGGACTTCTGTCCTGAGAAATAGGCTGCTGCCTCCTCATTGATGATATTGGTGATATCATCGGAAACGGCACCGGAAACAGCGGTTGTATTGTATACAAGATCTTTTACCTGATCTACATCCTCCTGTGTCGCCGGCTGGATCTCAACTTCGAATTCCCCCCAGCCCCAGGTGCTTCCGCCGTCAGAGTCTGCTTTCATTGCGTTCTGACAATATTTTTCAAAATCGTCTTTTCTAATGGAAAATCCATAAGTGTAATCACTGTCGCCGTCGCTGCTCTTCTTTGGCAGATAAAATGTCCTTAAAAACTGCCATGCACCATCGACATCCTTACAGCTATTGGAAATTCCAATAATATTGTTCAGACTCAGCATTGCTCCGTTTCCCTCGCTGGTCGGATAACCAATAAATGTTGTCGGACCTCCAAAAATCGCACGGTACATCTGTACCTGCTCAAAATCACTGAGATAATAAGTATCTAAAAGCTGTTTTCCCTGACTCAGCAGAACCGTGCTGTCTTCCATATCATCTCTATATTCAAACTCTTCCGGGAACATATTTGCAAAATCCAGTACATCTATAAATTCCTGACTGTCAAAATTACAGCTTGCATCCTCCCAGTTGATAAAATCATTATAGCCGAGACTCATCAGTGCTGTCAATGCAGACGTCCGGTCCATACCCCAGAAAAGCTGTGTTCCTTCCGGTTTGGATGCGAGCAGCGCCTTCATATCCGACACGGTCCATCCCGGTGTCGTTCCGACATCATCCGCTTTTCCGATCACCGTCTGTAACGTAAAGGTCTGCGGCAGGATCGCCAGTTTTTCCATCATACTCGCATGCAGTGAGTACATTTGGAAGGAAATCATCTCTCGAAAGTTCCGTGTCTTTGTCCAGCAGTCCATACAGATCCACATTTAATCCTTTGGATGCAAAATTGATCGCCTGGGAATAATCGTTAAAAAGCACCAGATCAATGTTGGAATCCGATGTCACTGCCGTGTTGAAGCTGTTCACTGCATCCTCGTACTCCTCTGCGCCGTCTCCATAAGACTTCATTGTGATATGATACTTATCCTGACTCTTGTTAAATGCGATCACCTTCTCCTCCACGTCTGAACCTGTCCACATGCAGGCGAGTGTGAGATTTACGGTATCTGCCACTTCACTGGCATCCACTTCTTTGATCAGTGCGATCTCCGTCTGGTTTCCGTTGGAGTTCCAGTTCTGAAGATAAGCTGCGATTCTTCCATCGGACAGGACTCCGTAGCTGCTCACGCTGGAGCTGGAAATATTACAGTCCATCCAGCTGAAAAATTCCTCTTTTTCCTTCGTATCCAGATTGTACTTATAAACACTGCTGCCCTCTGTGACCAGCAGATTCTTCTCATCTAACACAGAGACTGTATCGGAAGGGACTTCAATTGCCTTGTCTGTCTGTTCTTTCATTGCGCCGACATCTAACGGCCGCAGCTCACATCCGGCATCCCCATATCCGATGGAGGCAACCGTTCCGTCCGCAAGCCCGACCAGTCTGGATGTATATCCATCCGATGGGATCCTGCCCTTCTGGCTGCCGTCCTCTCCTATTACGAGTGTAAAATATTCATCTGAGCTGACGCTGTTGCCACTGTCATTATTGGACCAGGTATTCAGGGCAAGATAAAGGTTTCCCTCCTTATCCACTGCTATCCCGTTACAGCTTACATTCTCTGCATTTGCTCCGAGATCCATGTCCTGTTCAAACGCAATATTTCCGGATGTGTCCACTTTGAGAATGGAAGAGGTCTGAATGAATCTCGCATTCTGAGCCAGCAGAAATCTGCCATAGTTTACATTGCCGTTCTCATCCGTATAATCTTTTGCATAATAATCATTCCAGTCCTTTTCTGCATCCTCGGCACTGTATCCCCACTGGTCTGCCATATAACTTAACACATCATCCAGTGTTGCGTCAGAATAATCCTCGGTGACACTCGACTCATCCATCTGGTTCTTCGTCACAAACAGGTAAACCTCTCCGCTGTCTGCCACGGTATATCCTGACACCCAGCTGCTGTTTCCGCTGCCGTCACTCTGCGCCTGCTCATAAAGCTGTGCATTTTCTCCGGTGATCAGATTATAGGAATACAGTCCGGATTTTGTGTAGTCCTCATTGCTGGAAGTGTAATACATCACATCTCCCTTAAACTGTATATTACTTGTCGTATCATTAAAACTGTCCGGCAGATCACTCAGATAATCTGCTTTGAAATATCTCTTCTTTCCGTCTGCGGATGTGCTGTTGCCGCCACCGCCACAGGCAGTAAGCCCTGCTGTCATTGCGGCTGTAAGTGTCAGTGCCACCGCCTTTCTCCATAAACTTCGGTTCATATGCATTCCTCCCATAAAATGCCGCTTTCTGCGGACGTTTTTTTCTATAATTTCAGAATATAGAAGTCCTTATGGAAAAGCAAGATACAAAAGTTTATGAAATTCTTAATTTTGTCTGAATGGAAATTTATGGATCAGATTCCATGTTGGCAGTGCATATCCCTGATTTTAAATAGTGGTGAATGTTTTGTTGGAGATTTAGAGCCTATCGAATATCTTGCTGCTTATGATCAAAATGACAGATTGAATTATGATTGGGAACTTTCACTTGTAGCAGGCATTCATCCAACAACCGTGAGTTTCATAGTGCAAATTGCAGATTCTGTGGTGCTTTTCATAACGTTGACTGGGCAAATATAAGCGTCCTCTCACAAGTCATTCACAGCGTAAATGAAAGAAAAACGGTACAGACAAATATGATTTCCTTCGTGAGCCATGGAGACAAGACTCTTCAGAGGCTTGTCGGAATGCCCGGCGAGCAGGAACATCATATTTCGTCTGTACCGTTTTTCTTTTCATAAACCTATAAAATCACGACTTGTGAGAGGACGCTTATATCTGCCCCTCACAACCTATAAAAGCACCACAGAATCTGCGACACTACGTCCGTTAAACTCCGGTTATACACGCTTTCTAAAAGTTTATAAATATCAGCAGATCGCATATACATTTTACTTTATAAATGCTATTCTTAATCCATCGCAGATGTATTGCAGTCATTCAATGACTGCATCTTTTATCTTATCTGTGTTTATACATTCGAAAAAATCTGGCATATCGCCTCATTTTTCAACCATCATAACCACATATCTACGAAGGAGGACACATGACCTTACACACAAATCTATCTTTTGAAACTGCAACCGGCAGTATTGACTATCCATTTACAAATGACTATATGTTTCGTGCTATTTTACAGAAGGACAAGCAGGTGCTGAAAGCATTGATTGCAGCTTTGCTACACCTAAAAAAAGAAAGTATTCACGATGTAGCCATCACAAACCCAATCGAGCTTGGTGCTGCGATTTCAGACAAAGATTTTATTCTGGATATCCGCGTCAATCTGAATAATGAACAGCTTATCGACCTTGAAATGCAGATGTCTAACGAATACAACTGGTCAGAACGTTCCATCAGCTACGCAGCAAGAAGCTTTGACCAGCTCAATTCCGGGGAAGAATACAAAGAAGTGCTTCCGGTTCACAGTATTGGATTCTTAAACTTTACATTATTTGAAGATCAGCCCGAATTTTTCGCTACTTATGAACTTCGAAATAAAAAAACAGGGCATCTTTACAGTAGTAAATTTTCCATCCATGTGTTAGACTTAACTCGGATAGACCTTGCCACAGCCGAGGATCAAAACTATGAGATTGACCGCTGGGCGAAACTTTTTAAAGCTAAGACATGGGAGGAACTCAGAATGATTGCAAAGAACAACCCAGATTTATTGCAGGCTTCCAATGATCTTTACACTGTCAATGCTGATGAAATCATCCGGCAGCAGGCGAGAGCACGTGCAGATGCGGAGTTTTGGGAGCGAAATAAAAATGCTAAAATTAAACAGCTGGAAGATACGATTATTGAACAGGATAATACAATCGCTGAAAATCAAAAACTGCTAGCTGAAAAGGATGCAGAATTACTTCGTCTTACAGAAAGAACTCGCAAAAACTAAAACAGCTTTAACCAGAGTTTCACTTATATGCTTGAAGCAAAATATAATATAAGTAATATGGCTTCTGGAAATTTATTGAAAAAGCTGGGCTTTCAAATTGATGGAGAGCTTAGAAACAGAAGAATTGGAATTGAAGATGTGTAATTGTGATTAAAACCGTCCATGTTCATAAGTTGTCAGATGAAATGTTTTATCGCATAGAGGTGGAAATAACCGTGAGTTCCATAACATAAATTGCAGATTCTGTGGTGCAATTCACAGCGTAAATTGGGCAAATATAAGCGTCCTCTCACAAGTCATTCGTGTAGAGTAGGCGGATGAAAATTTCATCGCCCTCATCAACCGTGCATCGAGGTTCTCCCTCACACGGTC
>ENA-OQKX01000100-OQKX01000100.1-human-gut-metagenome-genome-assembly--contig:-NODE-100-length-16621-cov-3.345944_pt1 | contig 16621 bp, 22 predicted proteins | sample MGYA00242654_ERZ504810 | MGnify/ENA primary metagenome ERZ504810 (study PRJEB26092, sample SAMD00036378) | human gut metagenome | host: Homo sapiens | study: EMG produced TPA metagenomics assembly of... | reverse complement strand
ATTGCCGTGCCGACGGCCCGGGACAGGCTGTTCAGGCACGCAAATACCGCGCAGACCGCAAGCGCGATGGTTCCGGATTTCCAGAGAGAGATCCGCAGCGTTCTGCGATACAAAAAAATTGCTGTAAGCGTAATAAGCAGCACGGAGAACGCCGTTGAAATGCCAAAATGATAGCAAAGCAGCCCGCCGCCAAGGCAAAGCCCGAGCAGCAGCGGCACCGCCCCTGCTGCAAGCTTTGCGGGCGGCAGCTTCAGATAGGAACCTACCGGAAAATACGCAAGCAGCAAACCGGGAAACACGACCGTAAGTTCCAGAACCGGGCGCAGAACGTCCTTCAATCCGCACGCCCCTTTGCAGCAGAAATTCCATAAAGGCCTGCCGGGCAGCTTTCAAAAGCTCCTGACTGACATAGACGCGGCTGCCGTCCGTCATACAGAAGGCGGCAGCCTGAAAATCGGCAGCATTTCTCCATATTGATGATCGCGCCACGTCCGCAGACAAAAAAGCGCGGGTCCTTTTTTGAGCGGCTCGGTGAACGCTTTGAAGCTCTGGCGCGTAGCAAGCGTTTTGCCGGCAGTGGTGCGGATATTGATGATGTGGGCGAAATGCTCGGCGGATATAATATCCCGATAGCACAAACGGATGTCGCTGCCGTCGACTTTTACCACCAGAACCGGCTCCGGCGGGGGAGTTTTGCGAGCATTTCATCCAACAGACCGGACAGCTCGGCTTCAGAAAAAGGGCTTGACCAGATAATGAAATGCCCGCACCTGAAAGCCCTCGAGTGCGTGGTCTGTCGAGGTGGTGGTAAAAACCAGAAGGCAGTCTGCATCGGTTTTTTCGCAGCTCCTTTTGCCGCCTCCATGCCGCTTAAGCCTTCCATGTAAATGTCCAGAAATGCGGCGGAAAAACGCTGCTCGTTTTCTGCCGCCAGAAAAGCCTCTCCGCTGTCAAATTCCAGAAGCTCCGCCTCTGTGCCGCGCGCGCGCAGCTGCCGCACCAGGCGCTCCTTCAGTTGCGCGCGCTCCGCATCAAGGCCATCGACAATTGCAATTCTCATGCTATACCGGAAAGCTGCTTACAAACAGCTTCCAACCTCCTTTATAGAATCTTTCATCCTGATTATAGCACAGTTGCCCGGTTCTGTCGCAGCAGAAACCGGGATTTCGTGCCGGAAACCGGGCTTTCGTGCCAAATGCCTTGAAAAGGCTGCGCCTGCCCGTATACTGAAGACAGAAAAGCCCCCAACGACGGCAGAAGGAAAGGAGGGGTGTTGTGCATCGAATCGCCGTGCTGACAAACAGCATGGCGCAGGAAGCCTTTTTAGCAGAGCAGCTCCTACGGTTCTGCGCCGAGCATTGTTTGTTTCCCCAAATGGATTGTTACCGCGATCAGGAAAGCTTTTTTGAAGCCGCACACAACGAGCCGCTGACCAATGCCTTGATCGCCCTGCCGGGTGTCGATGGCTTGAACGCGGTAGAGCATCTGCGCACACTTTGTCCCCAAACGCGCATCATCTGGTGCAGTGACCTGAATTTTTCGCTCCACGCCTTCCGGCTGCGCGCAGACTACTTTCTGCTCGAGCCGGTGACCGAAGACGCTTTACGGCAGGGCTTTTGCAGCTGGCTGGACAGAAAGCGCTGCTCCGGTCTGACCGCAACGAACACAACAAGGAGAACGGTTTATGAAAAAGAGAAATATCATCCATTCTGCGTTAAGCCTGTCCCTGACAGCTGCCCTGTGCCTTTCCATGGCTGCCTGCGGCGGAACGCAGCCCCCTGCGGACAGCAGCGCCGCTTCGGCAGCTCCCGCACAGCCTGCTGCGGTACAGCCCGCGGCGGAGGAACCCACCTCTACGGCACTGCCCGTGAAAGCCCTGCATCCCAAGCAGGTAGATGAGAACCCCTACATGGCAAAGAGCGATGCCAACATCCACCATGACGGCTACAATACTGACTCGACGGATGAGATCCTGCCGCTGGGCATCTACCCCGAGATCAACGTTTCCTACGAGAAAACGAACGCAAACGCTTCTCCCGCCATCTACTTTGACAGCTACGGTCATGCCGTTGTGCCGCTGCTTGGCGGCATCGCCATCCGGGATCTGAACGCCGAAGAAACAAAAACGCTCGGCTATTTCTCCCCGAAGAAGCATGACGGCGGCGGTTACGTTATCCAAAGCTCCTATACCTTCTTAGATGCGTCCAACCGCATCGTCTGCCCCACGAGCAACAATCATGTGCTGATGCTCCGCGCAACAGACGAAAGCGGCAACGTGCTGCCCGAATTTGAAAAGGTGCTGGACATCGACATCAAGGCGGCAGCCGAGGCTGCGCTCGGCAAGGAGCTGACCCAGAATCTTCTGTCCGTGGTTTTTGACTACGATGGAAACCTCTGGTTTGCAACGGGCGGCTTCCGCATTTATCCGCAGCGCCAGCAGCAGGGCGTTATCGGCTATATTGCCCATTCCGCCATTGATGCAATTTTGAACGGCAAGCAGACAGACCTTTCCAAGGCGGTCTTTGTCCACGAACTGACCCCCGGCGAGGGTGCAGAAAACGGCATCGCCGCCTCCAAGGAGGGTGCGGTCATCCTGACCAACCAGAACTGCTATCTGCTGCGTGCCAATAACGGTGTCGAGGCTGTCTGGTGCACACCGTATGAGAGCGTCGGCGCGAAGGTGAGCGGCGAAGGCGATAAGACCACCGGCGGCGGTCTTGCATGGGGCGGCGGCTGCTCTCCCACCCTGACGCCGAACCTTGTGCTGTTCACCGACAATCAGGACCCCGTGAACCTTCTTGCGCTCGATATGAAGACCGGCGAGGTGGTGGCAAGCACCCCGGTGCTGGATGATCTGCCCGAGGGCTATCAGGTAGCCGTTGAGAACTCTGCCATCGTCTATGATGACGGCGAAGGCACCGTAAGCACCATCGTCTGCAACTGGTTCGGCGCGGGCAACGCAGGTCTGGCAGACCCCAACAACGACTCTTCCATCCAGAGCTACGCCAACATCTATGACATGAACTGGCTGACAAAGGGCAACTGCATGATTGCGCCCGGCGTCGAGCGCGTGGACACCGTGAAAACCGATAGCGGCTATGAGATGAAGAGCATCTGGTCTCGAAATGACCTGAGCGATACATCGATTCTCAAGCTCTCCACCGCGACGGGCTATATCTACGGCTATGTGCAGGATGTGACCACCGGGATGTGGCAGTACATCGTGCTGGACTTTGAGACCGGCGAGACCGTTTTCACGATGGATGTTTCCAATAAATACGGTTACAACAACATGGCAATCGGAATGTACGCCGGCAACAGCGGCAACGCGCTCTACTGCCCGACCGGCTATCTGGAGCTGCTGCGCCTGCAGGACCGCTTTGTTTATCTGCCCGAAATGCCCTACCGCAAGGTCGATCTTGACAAGGCTGCACGGAACGTGCTGACGCAGGCACAGTTTGAAAAGGACGGCGGCGAAGGCACTGTTGCAAGCTGGCGCAATACCGCGACAGTCGAAAACGTCCACCCCAACACCACCATCGCCTTCCGCATGAACGACCTGTCCGGCAGCACCTCCGCGCTGACCCTCTACGCCTACGGCGCAGACGGCAAGCTGGCAAAGGTCGAGCCTGCGCTGTGGTCGATCACGGACGAGGACGGCAAGACCGTAACAGAGCTTACCGCCGGCACGCTGTACGAGCTGCGCGTGACCGTTGCCGACGGCGGTGCGTTCGACCTGAGCGAGGCGGAAAAGGAGATCAAAATTTCCGTTGTACTAGCGAAGTAAGACTCAAGGAAGGCTCCGGTGCCAAAAGCGCCGGAGCCTTCTTCAGCCTGTCAAAAACCACAAAGTCACCTCCCCGTTTCTGATATAATGAAAGAAACAGGGGTGTAAAGCATGCCTTAAATGATTTGCGCCCGTGCCAGCATAATGCTGATACGGGCGCTTCTCTGTTCCATTCACAGCATATCGGACTGCCCGGTGGCAGTCCGATATGCTGTGATGTGCTGATAGTTCCTTGCATGAGAACTGCCGACCGTTTGCGTCCTATTTTTCAAACAGGTACAGCAGGTATCCGTAGCCCTCGGTCTCCATTTTTTCATAGGGGACGAAGCGCAGGGCCGCACTGTTGATGCAGTAGCGCACGCCATTGGGGGACTCCGGATCGCCGGTGAACACATGACCAAGGTGAGAATCTCCGGCACGGCTTCTGACCTCTGTACGGCGCATGCCGTGGCTCAGGTCCTCCAGTTCCACCACGGCAGGCTCCTCGATGGGCTTTGTGAAAGCCGGCCAGCCGCAGCCGCTCTCGTACTTATCCGTGGAGGAAAAGAGCGGCTCGCCGGTGACGACATCCACATAGATGCCCTTTTCAAACTTATCCCAGAACTCGCCTGTGAAAGGGTGCTCTGTGCCGCTCTCCTGCGTAACACGGTACTGCTCCGCCGTCAGCTTGTCCCGGATGGATTCCGCCGCGGGCTTCTGATAGTCGCCCGGGTCGATGCGCAGCCGGGAAAAAAGCTCCATCTCCGCGCGCGGGATGTGGCAGTAGCCGCCCGGATTCTTTTCAAGGTAGTTCTGGTGGTACTCCTCGGCGGGGTAGTAGTTCTTGAGCGGGCCGATCTCCACAAAGAATTTCTCGCTGCGTCCCCGCTCGATCTCCGCGATGCGCTTCACCGTTTCTCTCGCGCTTTCATTGGTGAAGTAAACGCCGGTCTGGTACTGGCTGCCCCGGTCGTTGCCCTGCCGGTTTTGTACCGTGGGGTCGATGACATAGAAGTACGCCATCAGCAGCGCGTCGAGGCTCACCTGCTCTGGGTCGTATTCCACCCGCACGGTCTCCCGAAAGCCGGTCTCTCCCTTGCAGACGGTCTTGTAATCGGCGTCCGCCTCGCAGGTGCCGTTGGCATAGCCGCTTTCGGCGTCGATAACGCCGGGGATGGACTGCATCAGCTGTTCCATGCCCCAGAAGCAGCCGCCTGCCAGATAGATGACATTGTCTGTAGTATCCATATAGGTGATCTCCTCGTCGGACCGGTCAAAAGCCGCTCCGTCCATGTTTGTTTCCTGTCCGCTCTTTTCCCTCGGCACAGTCTGCTTCCCGGCGGCGCAGCCGCCCAGCAGCAGCACTGCGGCGAAAAGCAGGGTCAATACACTTCGATACATTGCGTTTCCTCCTTTCAGGGGAATCAGGGCTCACTCCGCCCATTGCCCGCCGAGGGCAATGCAATGGCGCGCAGCAGGCACTTTTTAAATCTCGGATCAGCCCATATCGGCGGCAAGAGCCTGGTCGATGAGCTTTTGCAGCGTCTCCGCCTGCTTCTTTTCCGTGATGGCGCCTACGATGGGCTCACCCACGATATTGCCGCTGCGGTCGACCACATAGGTGGTGGGATAGGCAAAGATGTTGGTGGTAAACTTTCCCGCCTCACCGTCGGAGTCAAAATACACATTTTGATAGGTGGCGCCCTTCTTGGCAAGCACATCCTTCGCCTCGGAAATTGCCGTTTCGTCGCCGTCCAGCGTGAAGGTGTTGACGCCGATGAGGGAGCCGCCCTTCTCCGCCAGTTCTTTGTTCAGCGCATCCAGCTCGGAAAGCTCGCCTACGCAGGGATTGCAGGTGGTGAACCAGAAATTCACTACGGTGACGGCGTTGGCGGAGAACAGCTCGTTGCTCTTCACCGTGTTGCCATCCAGGTCCTTGCCCTCAAAGGCGGGGAACTTCTGCATACTGCCGTCGTCGGGAGGGTTGCTCGTGTCGCTGCCCGCAGGCATGCTCATATCGCCGTCCATGGGTTTCTGCATGATCTCGGGATACTTCTCTTCCAACTCGGTCAGCCGGTTTTCAATATTGCTGATCTCCGTGGCTGACTCCTTCAGCCACGCATACTCCTTGTCAGTGAACTGCTCTTTAGCGGCCTCGACGGTATCCAGCAGGAAGTCGCCGTAGTTTTTGCCGTCCTCCTGCATGGTCATGCCCTTGTCGGCCGCCATGAAAACCTTTTCCCACAGCTCGGTATTTTCCGACAGGATCGCGTTCTCCCGCTCCAGCAGCTCCTTGTGCAGGGCGAGTGCCTCCTCGGCGTTTTTCGGCTCGCCAGTCATGGCGGAGCTGTCTCCGCTCATATCCGCCTGCTTGTCGTTGCCCTTTGCGCCGCAGGCTGCAAGGGAGAGCAGCATCATCGCGCACAGCATCAGAGCCAGTATCTTCTTTACATTCATATTCGTTTCTCCTTAAGCTTTGTTGTTGTTTTCTCGCAGTGTCGCTGCGTTTTCTTTCTCTTTTCCATCGCCGAAGCCGTAGCGGAAGCATACGGCGTTCGTCGGACAGGCGCGGATGCACATTCCGCAGCGGATGCACTCGGTATGGTTGGGCGTTTTCGTCACGTCCACATCCATCTTGCAGGCTCTGGCGCATTTCCCGCAGGAAACGCATTTATTCTTATCCACCTTCATCTGGAAGAGGGACACCCGGTTGAACAGCGCGTAGAACGCGCCCAGCGGGCACAGCCACTTGCAGAACGGTCGGCAGAACAGTACGCTCAGCGCAATCACCGACAGCAGGATGCTGAATTTCCATGTAAACAGCTTGCCCAGCGCCGCCCGGATGCCGGAATTGGCAAGGGACAGCGGGATGGCTCCCTCCAGCACGCCTTGGGGGCAGAGGTATTTGCAGAAGAACGGGTCGCCCATGCCCACATCGTTCACAAGGAACGCCGGCAGCAGGAAAACCATCACCAGCAGGACAGCGTATTTCAGGTATGTCAGGGGCTTCAGCCTCTTTGTGGAGAGCTTCTTTGTCGGGATTTTTATGCAGCAGCTCCTGAAACCAGCCGAAGGGACATAGAAAGCCGCAGATAAAGCGTCCCAGCAGGACTCCCAGCAAAATGAGAAAGCCTGTGATATAATAGGAGAAACTGAACTTTGACGAGCCTACCACTGCCTGAAACGCACCGATGGGACAGGCACCGGAGGCTGCCGGGCAGGAATAGCAGTTCAGCCCCGGCACGCAGACGGTCTTCCCTGCCCCCTGATACAGTCCGCCCTTGAGGAAATTCGGCAGATGCAGGTTGGTCAGCAGCGCCGCACCCGCCTGAATCCAGCCCCGGAAGCGGGACATGGTCTGTGAAACGCCTGAAAACTTTTTACCCAATGCCCACACACTCCAGACATAATTTGATTGCTTTGCTCAGCACTGTCGCCGCCTCGCCCCGCCAGACACCGAAGCACAGCATGGCGGCTCCGGCCATCAGCAGCACGATCTGCGCCGCTGCCTTTTTCCCGCAGCTCATTTTTCATCACCCTTTCCGATTTTCTGCCCCCATCATAGCGCGGGAGAGTTAAAGTCTCTGTTAAGAACGAAAACTTAACGCAAACCTTATCTGTTTTTGCTATAATGAAAGCAACACAAAAAACGAAGAAATAAAAAGGAGGGCTCTCATGCACCTTTTAGTAATTGAAGATGAACGCGCCCTGTGCGAGACCATCGTCCGCAGCCTGCGGCGGCTGGCCTACAGCGTGGACTACTGTTATGACGGGGAAAAGGCGCTGGCGCTTCTGGGCGTGGAACGATACGATCTGGTGCTTCTTGATCTGAATCTGCCGAAAAAGGACGGCATGACGGTGCTGCGCACCCTGCGGCAGACCGACCGGGAGACGCGGGTGCTGATCCTCTCCGCCCGCAGCGAAGTGGAGGACAAGGTGCAGGGGCTGGATGCCGGGGCGAACGACTATCTGGCAAAGCCTTTCCACTTGGCGGAGCTGGAGGCCCGCATCCGCAGCCTGACATTGCGGCAGTTCACCCAGCAGGATGTGCTGCTAAGCTGCGGAGGCCTGACCTTTGACACCCGCTCCCGTACCGCCGCCGTCAACGGGCAGACGCTGACGCTCACCCGGAAGGAAACGGGGATCCTGGAATATCTGATGGTGCATCAGGGGCGGCCTGTGAGTCAGGAAGAGCTGATGGATCACGTTTGGGACAACAGCGTGGACAGCTTCAGCAATTCCATTCGCGTCCACATCTCCGCCCTGCGCAAAAAGCTCCGCGCCGTGCTGGGCTATGACCCCATCCGCAACCGCATCGGCGAGGGCTATCTGATGGGAGGCGAGGAGGAATGAAGCGGCTTTCCCTGCAGTGGCGCATCACGCTGATGACCGTCCTGCTCATCGGCATCACCTGCGTGGCCATGAATTTGCTGCTGTGCTCCTCCGGTGTGTACTATATGGACACCATTGCGGACAGCTTGCAAGGCGGCGGCACGGTGATCCTGAATGATGGCGGAGCGGCGAGCTTTGACCCGCAGCTCATAGCGCCCAACGAGGAGTTGACCATCGTCGTCGATGGGGTGCAGGGGCGCTTCCGCACCACCAACTGGTACATCACGGCGGCGGTAACGCTGCTCAGCGGCATCCTCGCCTATTTCGTCAGCGGACGCGCTCTCAAGCCCCTGCGCAGCTTTACCTCGCAGGTGGAGCAGGTGCAGCTGAACAATCTTGCCGATATGAGGATCGATGAAGACACTATTTCAGAGTTCCGGCAGCTGAGCCGCTCGTTCAACCAGATGCTGGAGCGGCTGAACAACGCCTTTTCCGCCCAGCGGCAGTTCACCGGCAACGCCGCCCACGAGCTGCGCACGCCACTGGCACTAATGCAGGCGCAGTTGGAGCTGTTTTCCGCGGAGCATCCTGATGTGCGGCCGGAGACGGCGGAGTTCCTCACGCTTTTGCGTGAGCAGACGGAACGGCTGGCACAGATGACCAAGACGCTGCTGGAGATGAGCAATCTGCGGCAGGTGGCGCGGAACGAGCGGATCCAGCTCGCTCCCATGATCGAGGAGATCTTCACAGATCTTACGCCGCTCTCAGATAAGCTCGGCATCACGCTGACGGCGGAGGGCGACGGCATTATGACCGGTAGCGATGCACTGATCTACCGGCTGATCTTCAACCTGACGGAGAATGCTGTCAAGTACAACCGGCCGGGCGGCTCGGTACGGGTTTCTGTCACTCAGGAGTTGGAAAAGCTCCTGCTCCGCGTCTCCGACACCGGCTGCGGCATCCCGGAGGAGTATCAGCGCAGTATCTTCCAGCCCTTCTTCCGGGTGGACAAGTCTCGCAGCCGGGAATACGGCGGCGCAGGACTGGGGCTCTCACTGGTATGGGAGATCGCCGACCTCCACGGCGGCTCTGTTTGGGTGGAGAAAAGTTCGGAGAAGGGCACGACCATCGCGGTGGAGCTGCCGGCAGGGGCGAAAAACGATTCCTCCGGCGCGGATATCCCATAATAGTCCTCGGCGGTTTCATGATGATCGTTTTTCAACCTCCACAATGTTATCGCAGCAGCTCTCGATCAGCTCCCTGTCGTGGGTGATCACGAGAATGGTTCTGCCGCTCCGCGCCTCGCTTTTCAGCCTTTCCGCAATCAGGCGCATAATTCTGCCCGTCAAGATCGCTGGGTGACTCATCAAGAATCAGTATCCTTCCTTTGAAGCATTCTCCAAAGCTATTGCTGATTATATCGACTATTACAATAACAGCAGGATCCAAGCGAAAACAAAATGGATGCCTCCCTCTAAATTCAGGGAAGCATCCATGATGGAAGCTTAATTATTCAATTTTGAACCGGTGTCCAGAAAACCGGGTACATATCAATCATACGCTGCGGGGTCTTTTTTATTGCTGCCGTTAAGCAGAAAATGAAGGAGATCTATCTTTCAAAACCGCCTGTGGACTGCTGCGGCGATGGGGAGCCATAACAAACCCATCAGACAGGCTTTGGAAGAAGTAAATAGGGATGTGAGAAATGCACTGTCACAGGTTGATGCCGATTCCAAGGATCACGAATAGAATCGCCAGACAGATGCAGCTTAACATTTATCTGGAGATGGCCCAAGGATAAAATAGAAGCAGTATTAAAGCCGCTCACTGTGCTGGTTTCCAGCATGGTGAGCGGCTTTTTACTACAAATATGAGGAATCGAAGAAGTCTTTTAGTGTGATTCCCAAACCCAGACAGATTCTTTCAATCGTCTCTACGCTCAACTGGCCTCCCCGACGAGCAGTGGTCGTGGTGCTGATCCTGATCGTCTTGGGTGGCTGAATCAATCCCTGCAGGTGAAACACAGGTTTTCCCTGTGGGGATTTTTCGAATCTGCTTGTAGAAAACGGCGGTCTATGGTAGTATGAAATCAAAGAAAAACAGGAGGGCTTACACATGGTTTTACTGGTTGTGGATACACAGAAAGGTATCGTGGATGAACGCCTGTATGCGTTCAAAAAGTTTGTTGGAAACATCAAGGAACTGATTCGGACCGCCCGTGAGCAGGGGATTGAAGTCATTTATGTCCAGCATGATGATGGGCCCGGCACCGGTTTCTCCATCGGGGATGATGAGTTTGATATCTATTCTGAGTTTGCACCACTGCAGACCGAAAAACGGTTCGTCAAGACTGTATGCAACGCTTTCAAGAAAGAGAGCGGTCTGCTGGAATATCTGACGGAAAAGGGCGAAAAAGATGTGATGGTCTGCGGTATCATGACGGACTTCTGCATCAATGCAACGATAGAAGCAGGCTTTGAGCATGGCCTGCACATGATCGTTCCTGCCTATGCAAATTCCACGCAGGACAACGAATACATGACAGGAGAGCAGAGCTATCGCTATTACAATGAATTCCTCTGGCCAGATTGTTATGCCGATTGCGTGCCTATGGAGAAAGCGTTGGAACTGCTCAAAAAGTGAGGTGTTTACAATGATTTCTGAAAAAGTAAAAAATCAGATTCAAGTGGTGCAGGGTGATATTACCAAACTGGACTGTGACGGCATCGTGAATGCGGCCAATCGCAGTCTGCTGGGTGGCGGCGGTGTGGATGGTGCCATCCACCGGGCAGCAGGGCCGGAACTGTTGGCGGAGTGCCGCACGCTGCACGGCTGCCGCACCGGAGAAGCAAAAATCACTAAGGGCTACCGGTTGAAAGCAAAGTATATCATTCATACAGTAGGGCCGATTTATTCCGGCACAGCAGAGGATGCCGCGCAGCTGGCGGACTGCTACCGCAATTCGCTGAACCTTGCCAAAGAGCATGATGTCCATAGCATTGCGTTCCCGGCAATTTCGACCGGCGTGTATGGCTACCCGCTGGAAGATGCCACGGAGATTGCAGTCAAAACAGTGGCGCAGTGGCTGGAAGCACATGCGGATTACGCCATGCAGGTGATTTTCTGCTGCTTCGATGCCCGGACGGAGCGGGTGTATCAGGCAAGGCTGTAACCGGAAGAGGTGTGAGAGATGGGCTTTTTCAAAAGCTGTTTACAGGGATCGGTTTTGCGGCAGGATTTCTGTTCTTCGGATGCTTGTCAGTGATTGTGTATTCATGCAGACGTGAAACTCCCGACGGACGGTCAGAATGACAGCGAGGCAGTGGAGCAGAAATTGCACCTTCTGCTCTACAAGGCGGCATTGCCGGAGAACGTCCTGAATCGGGCACTGGACGAGCTTCGGACGGAGCGCAGACGGCAAAAGGCAGAGTATCAGGGGGCACCGTTTGCGGATGTGTTTCTGGTGAACCTGATTTTATCCGATGAGGACAGTGAACGGGCCTGCATCGTGGATGTGGGGGATACGGGCATAAGCTATGTCATTCCGTGGGGCAGCATCCCGAAAGACCTGCAGGAATCGCTGCACCGCTACGTATCGGAAGCGGAAGGAAAACTCTGCGGCTACTGCAAGGAAGAACTCTGCAACAGTGAAAGCGGCAGGAGGGTCGTGGAACTGTATCTTGGTAAACAGGATGGGCATGGCTCCCGAATCCTGTACTGAAAATGGAGTAAAGATTGAAATACAGAGAAATCGCAGACGGCATTTTTGTTGACCGTCCCAACCGTTTTATTGCCCATGTAGATGTGAACGGCACGGTGGAAACCATCCATGTCAAGAACACCGGGCGGTGCAGGGAACTGCTGCTGCCCGGTACTGCGGTGCGGCTGGAAGTGTCGGATAACCCGAAACGCAAAACAAAATACGACCTTGTGGCGGTACACAAGCAGGGCCTCGGCTGGGTCAATATGGACAGTCAGGCACCCAATAAGGTGGTAGGGGAGTGGCTTGCAAAACAGGGCTACGACTATATCAAGCCGGAATTCACCTATGGGAAGTCCCGCATCGACTTTTATATGGAAAAGGGCGAGCAAAAGTATCTGATGGAAGTCAAGGGCTGCACACTGGAAGTGGACGGTATCGGCTATTTCCCGGATGCACCCACCGAGCGCGGTGTGAAGCACCTGCACGAGCTGGCACAGGCACAACGGAAGGGATATCAATGCGCTGTGGCCTTTGTGATTCAGATGGAAGGCATCACCGAGGTGCGGCCAAATGTCAGCACACAGCCGGAGTTTGGCACGGCACTGGCCGAAGCAAAGGCTGCAGGTGTGCAAGTGCTGTTTTTGCTCTGCCATGTAGGGCGGGATAGTCTGGAAATCGTGGAGCAGAGGGAAGGGTGAAGACGGCAGAAAAACGCTTTGCGTGATTCAGTTACAGAAATCATAAATAGGAAATGTTATCATATAGATACAAGAAACACACCGATAACATTCCAATGGAGGATTTCGATATGAAGGCAAAGTTTTACATCTGCAATCACTGCGGCAACCTCGTCACTACCATCCATAACGCAGGCGTTCCGCTGGTCTGCTGCGGGGAGAAAATGAAAGAGCTGGTTCCCAATACGGTGGAAGCCAGCGGCGAGAAGCATCTGCCGGTGGCAGAGCTTTCCGGCAGTCGTCTCACGGTCACAGTGGGCGCGGTGGAGCACCCCATGGCGGATGTTCACCATATTCAGTGGATTTTTGTGGAGACTGAGAACGGCGGGCAGATCCGCTATCTGAATCCGGGGCAGGCTCCCAACGCGGTGTTTGAACTGGGAAGTGAAAAGCCGGTGGCCGTTTACGCATACTGCAATCTGCATGGGCTCTGGATGACGAAACTCTGATACAATCAATGCAAACGGGGAGTGATTTGATGTCACTCCCTGTTTTTTGATGAGAACTTTATGCGGTTCTTTTGGTTCGGAACTGTGTATAAATGGGATGGATAAAATGAGTAGGCACACTATATGCGTTTGTTAAACGCTGACAGCGTTCAATTTTTTTGCGTGGAATCGTGAAAATGAGACCTGTGAAAAACGTGAAAATTTGATATGGTTGCGCTGCAAACTAAGACATATTGATGTTTTTGAAACGAGTTTATAGTGAAATATGTGTAATTCGAGTGCAGATATTCATTCTTGTGAGTTTGTTGTGTGAATTTGTCACGTTCCGCCGCAAAAAAAGGACTTGACGGAAAAAATACTCTGTGGTAATTTATGAGCAAATTCGCTTTTGTGAAATAAAGTCGAATTTGAATCCGCATGCATTATCCTGGTATGCGGAAAAGGAGAAAGCATCTTTATCGCAGGGAGGATTGCAAACAAAACCCAGTTCCTCCGCCCAAACCGCTGCGTAGCAGCAGAAAGGACGACCGAATATGAGTTATGACAAAGTGCAAGTCGGCAACAGAATCCGCGGAAGCCGCCTCGAAAAAGGCTGGACGCAGGAACGGCTTGCAGCAGAAGCTGAAATTTCAGTGCAGCAGCTTCGCGCATTGGAAAAAGGACAGCGCAATCTGGGAGTAGACCACTTGGGACGCCTGTCGGACGCAATGGGAGTTAGCAGCGATTTCCTGCTGAAAGGTTGTTCTGAAAACAGTATATTGGTTTGCAAGATGCTGAATGACCTCAAGAAAAAATTGCAGCCACCAAAGCAAATCGCAGAAAAATGAGCGGTTTTGTTGTTGAAACAGTATGTTTTAGTGCTTTACAGTAATGAAAACACTTGCTATAATATCGCCATGGCGCAGGTTTCAGTTGCGCAAGAGGGAAAATTGCCTGAAATGCATGAAAGGCTGATAATACTCCGTGAGCTGCTCACAAGAGCAGCTCCATCGAGTCGCGGTCATTGTGCATTTTCAAGCTGAAAACAGGCCGGGACTCGGAAAAGGAGTCTCGGCCTGTTTGTGTTTCCGGCGCAAAGGAAAGGATTGAACAATGCGATTTGATGCAAAAGAATTCGGCGGACGTATCCGCGATTTGCGGAAAAGCAAGGAATTACGCAGGAACAGCTGAGTATAATGCTGAACATTAGTGCGAACCATCTTGCAAAAGTTGAAACGGGAAGCCGCTGCTGCTCGATTGAGTTGCTGCAGGATCTTTCGTCCTGCCTGAATGTCAGAACGGACTATCTGCTGAACGGAGATGCACCGCATAACAACCATCTGAGGGAAAGACTGACGTTTCTTGCACAGGAATTAGAAAAGATTACGGCGGACCTCCCGGTATGGGGATAGGAAAAGCAAAATCCTCTTTTTCAATGCCCAAAAGCGTGGTAGAATAGGTAAAAGATTCAGTATCTGAAAAACGGAGCGCGCAACAATGAAGATTCTGGTCAGCGCCTGCCTGCTGGGCGAAAACTGCAAATACAGCGGCGGAAACAATTACAATCAGGCGGTTTGCGATTTTGCGCGGGGGCATCAGGTGGTTCCGGTCTGCCCGGAGGTTTTGGGCGGCCTGCCCACACCGCGGTGCCCGGCGGAAATCGTGCAGGGCGTTGTCACGAACAAAGAGGGCATCAATGTGGACCGGGAGTTCCGAGCGGGCGCAGCCAAGGCCCTTGCCATCGCAAAAGAAAATGGGGTGGAGCTTGCCATCCTGCAATCCCGCAGCCCCAGCTGCGGCGTGAAGGAAATTTACGATGGAACGTTTTCCGGGACAAAGATTCCCGGACAGGGCGTTTTTGCCAAGATGCTGATGGACGAAGGCATCCGTGTTCTGGATGCCGGGGAATTGCCTAAAATTATCTTGAAAAATGAGGACGGAAAATGTCAATCAGACTGATTTGCAGCGATATTGACGGTACGCTGCTGCAATACGGCAAAAAGGAACTGGAAGACGAGATCTTTGAGCAGATACGGGAGCTGCATCGGCGCGGCATTCTGTTTTGCCCGGCATCCGGTCGGCAGTATACCAGCCTGCGCAAGCTCTTTGCACCGGTGGCGGACTGCTGTGTGTTTCTCTGCGAAAACGGCGGCGTGATCTATAAGGACGAACAGTGCATCGCTAAGAATCCGATGCCGCGTGCATTGGCCGAAGAAATCGCCAACGACCTGTGGACCCGCAGCGACGGGCAGGGCGAAGTGATGCTTTCCGGCCAGAATACTGCATACCTGATGGAGCGGGGTCTGGGAATGATCAAGCGTATTCAGTTCATCGGGAACAACTATCAGATCATTCATGCCCCGTCTGAGGTGCCGGAGGAGATCACAAAAGTATCGGTGTATCTGCACGAAGGCGTAGAATCTTACACGGAACGGTTTGTCCCACGATGGAAAGAGGCGAACTGCGCTGACAGGAGAATTTTATGACAGAGCGTTATTGTGAGGGCGAACGATTTACTGGCCTGTCGTTCACCGAGGAGGCTTTTGCGGATTGCGACTTTACCGACTGCGTGTTTGTGGATTGCTCCTTTACCAAGTGCGAACTGGATCATACCACGCTGAATGAGTGCAAATTCGTGCGGTGTGAGATCACAGGTCTGCGCAGTACCCATTCCTCGGTGCAGTCGCTGGATTTTGAGGACTGCCGCCTGAATGAAATTGAGTGGGCACCGCTGATGTCCAACGGTGCCTTCCCGGACCCCATCCATACGCTGAAGGGGTGCAGCCTGAAATATAACACCTTCACCGAAATGAACTTTAACCGCTTCGACTTTTCGGACGGCAACGAAATTGTCGGCTCCATGTTTGCCAAATGCGAGATGCAGCTGGCGAATTTCAAGGGTGTAGAACTTCACGAAACGGAGTTCTACCAGTGTGATCTGCGCAAGGCGGATTTCCGGGATGCAGCCGGTTATAAGGTGGACATTCTGGGCAGCCGCCTGAAGGATGCGAAATTTTCCCTGCCGGAAGCGGTGAATCTGCTGGCAGATTTGAAGATCAAGCTGTCGTAAGAAGGAGAAAAAATGCGTCAACTCATCATTGCACGAAAAGATCTGCAGATGTCGCCTGGCAAGCTGGCGGCGCAGTGCTGCCACGCTTCGCTGGCGTTCCTCACCGACCCCATCGGCATGGGACAGGGCGTGGAACCCATCGAGAAAGACGGAGAAATTACCGGCTATCGGGCAGAAATCATGTTGGAGAAAGCAACCTATGAAGAATGGTTCGATGGCTCTTTTACCAAAACTATCTGCGGGGCAAAGAACCGCAATCAGCTGTTGAAAGCAAAGACCATTGCCGAAGAACTGGGCCTTGTGGAAAACAAAGACTTCTTCCTTATCCGGGATGCCTGCCACACCGAGCTGGAACCGGAAGAATTTGATGAAAACGGCGAGGGCATGACTCTGACCTGCATCGGGTTCCGCCCGCTGCCGGATGAAATTGCACATCAGATCAGCCATAAGTTCCATTTGTATTGAGTGCTGGTTCGCGGAATAATAAAAATAGTCCAGGCCATTCTCCTGTGATTTGCAGGAAAATGGTCGGATAGAACTCTTATTTATAAGCATTTTCCGCAATCGCTGCAGCCGTTGCAGATC
>ENA-OQKX01000098-OQKX01000098.1-human-gut-metagenome-genome-assembly--contig:-NODE-98-length-16823-cov-3.748323_pt1 | contig 16823 bp, 18 predicted proteins | sample MGYA00242654_ERZ504810 | MGnify/ENA primary metagenome ERZ504810 (study PRJEB26092, sample SAMD00036378) | human gut metagenome | host: Homo sapiens | study: EMG produced TPA metagenomics assembly of... | reverse complement strand
TTGTACTCTTATTATCAAAAATTGAATGGCCGTTTACACGATAGCTTTTGACCCATTTTCGAACTAAGCCAGCCCCGCATTTTCCCATGTTCAATTCAATCTTTATTTGTTCTGCAGATTTTCTTCCGCTTAAATAATCTACACATGCCTGTACCTTTTGTTCTTTCGTATATTTAGCTTTTCTTCCCATATAAAAATCCCACCTTTGTAGTTTCACATCGATGGGATAATTTTAATTATTTCGTGTGTCTACCTCGGTGGGATTATATCAAATATAGGTCCTTTTTTTTAAAACATTCGAGCAATATCATTATATGTAGCATAAATAAAGAGTATCATCAATAATACAAAACTTGCCAAAATAATATTTTCAACAATTTTAGTAGAAACTTTTCGTCCAATCAATTTCTCAATGAGTAAAATCAAAATTCTTCCGCCATCTAATGCAGGAATTGGAAGTGCATTAAAGATACCAATATTTAATGAGATCATCGCAAATAAACTAAAATACATATCTAATCCATATTGTACAGATTTACTTGTTACATTTAATATGCCAACTGGACCCGATAAATTTTCAAGTCCTTGTCCACGAATAATCATATTCAAAGATTTAAATATAGTTGTTGCACTATCCCAAGTATTTTGACAACCCACCCATAATGATTGATACCATGGGATTTTTTTGCATACGCAATCGCCTTATAGCCAAGTGTATAGCCTTCCATATCTTATCATAAGATGGAGTTAATGTCGTTTTAAATGTTGTACCATCTCTTTTCACAGTTAATGTCAGTGTATCATGATGATATTGAATAAACTCTAAAATTTCATATTGCGTTTTAGGTTGAATACTATTTCCATCTTCACTTAAAACTTTGATGATATGATCATCCTTTTCAAGTCCTGCCTTTTGAGCAACTGAGTTTTCTTCAACTACATAAACAACAGGTTTAGCTTCTTCAACCACATAACCTTGTGCTAAAGCAACTCCCATATAAATAATCCATGCCAAAAGAATATTCATCACAATTCCTGCAATCATAATACAGACTTGTTTCCATTTTTCTATACCATTTAATCGTCTGTTTTCTGGTATATCTTTTAACCAACTATCTTCTTCACTTTGGGATCCATCTTCTTCTCCAGCCATCATAACATAGCCACCAAAAGGAATGGCACGAATTGAAAAAGCTGTTTCTTTTCCTTGTTTTTGATAAAGGCATGGACCCATACCAATCGAAAATTCTTTACAATAAACACCAAAATGTTTTGCGACTAAAAAATGTCCTAATTCATGTAAAATGACAATCACACTTAACATGATAATAAATGCGATTAATCCAATAACAAAATCCATCTAAATCCTCCTTAGAGAATGATTGTATATAACACACTAAATAACATAATATTCATTAATAGTGAGTCTACACGATCCAAAACCCCACCATGTCCTGGTAATAGGTTTGAGAAATCTTTTACGGCAAAATGACGTTTTATAGCACTAAAACACAAATCTCCAAGTTCTGCAGTAATAGGACATAATAAACATAAGAGTGTATTTAATACAGGATTTAAATTTGAAACATAACTAAAACTTACGGCTAAGCTCAATATAAATCCAAATACAATGCCTCCTACAAAACCTTCCCAACTCTTTTTAGGTGAGATTCTTGGATTCATTTTATGTTTCCCAATAGCGCGCCCTACAAAATAAGCTCCTGTGTCACTTCCGTATGTAGCAAATACAATGGTCCATAAATATTGGTGTTCACCTGAGATTTGTCCAACCGCATGATATACAAGTGAGAAAATTGTTACATATGAAATGCACACAAAGGAATCCATAATTGAGAAATTCTCAACAAATACAACTAAACTCCACAAAAATAGCACAATCAGTGTTACGACTACTAAAAAGTATTTATCGGGTAAGATTCTTGTGAATATGACTGCCAAAGCACAAAGTGGCATGACATATTTAGGCCATTTTTTAAAATTGGGTTGTATGTGCATCCATTCATAAGCGCCTGCACATACAATAAACAAAGCCAAAGCTTCTAGCCAAAGCCCACCAAGTGCTACAGGTAAAGCAACAACAAGAATGATACCTATTGCGGTAATAATTCTTTGTTTCATGATGTTAAGCCTCCAAATCTGCGATCTCTTGAGGCAAATTCATCTAAGCAATCTTTTAATGCTTTTTCATCAAAATCTGGCCATGCGACTGGCGTAAAAATCAATTCTGCATATGCGAGTTGCCATAATAAATAATTGGAAATACGTAGTTCTCCGCTTGTACGAATCATCAAATCGATATCTTCTGGAACAAATAAATACTTAGAGAATTCTTCTTCAGTTAAATCGTTTTCTCTTTTACCTGAAGCTACTTCGTCTGCATATTTTTTTATTGACAAAAGCATTTCTCGGCGAGAACCATAACTTGATAGCTAAACATAATTCTAAGCCAGTATTCTTTGAAGTCATATTTACAGCTTTATTGATGACATCTTGTGTTGCTTTTGGGAATTTTTCTAATTCCCCCGCAAATGTAACTTGAATATTCTTTTCCATTAATTCATTGATAAATTTATTAAAGAATAAGCCAGGTAACTTGCATAAATAAGAAACTTCATCTTCGGGTCTTTTCCAGTTTTCTGTTGAAAAAGCGTATAAAATTAGCTTTTGAATCCCCATATCCTGAGCAGCTAAAGCCACAGTACGAATTGTATCTGCACCCTTTTTGTGTCCTGCTGTTCTTGGTAAGCCTCTTTGTTTGGCCCAACGACCATTACCATCCATAATTATAGCTACTGTTTTTGGTGCCATAAAAACCTCCTTTTTAAAAAAGCCCAAATCAAGTTTGGACTTAGACATTTAAAATTTCTTTTTTCTTTGTTTCAGTAATTGAATCAACATCTTTAATGTATTTATCTGTTAATTTTTGTGATTCTTCCAATGTTTGTTTCTTTTCATCTTCAGGAAGTTCTTTATCTTTTTTAATTGCATCATTAGCATCACGACGTACATTACGGATAGCTACTTTAGCTTCTTCACCATATTTTTGAGCATCTTTCGCTAATTCTTTACGACGATCTTCTGTCAATTGAGGAACTTGAATACGAATAACGTCTGCTTCAGCCTGTGGATTTAATCCCAAGTTAGCAGCTTGAATTGCATGTGCAATACCTTTGACGATTGAACGATCGTAAGGTTTAACAACCAATTGTGTTCCTTCTACAACTGAGATTTGTGCAATCTGATTAATTGGAGTCATAGCTCCATAATATTCAACTTGTACACGTTCTAGCATTTGTCCACTAGCACGTCCTGTACGAATTTGACGTAGGTTTGATTCTAAGTTATCAATTGCCCCCATCATTTTTTCTTCTGCATTTAATAAAATATCACTCATGTTATTTCTCCTTATTTCTTTTTAGTGATTGTAGTACCATTTACTTCACGGCGAACAGCCTTAACAATATTTCCTGGTTCATTCATATTGAATACAACTAAATCAATATCATTATCCATACACATACTAATAGCTGTTGAATCCATGACTTGTAAACCTTCATTTAGTACGTCCATATAATTTAGTGTATCATATTTTTTCGCGTTTGGATTCTTTTTAGGATCCGAATCATATACACCATCAACACCATTTTTTGCCATTAAGATAACATCTGCATTAATTTCAGAAGCACGTAATGCAGCGGTTGTATCTGTTGAGAAGTATGGAGAACCTGTGCCAGCTCCAAAAATAACGATTCTTCCTTTTTCTAAGTGACGCAATGCACGTCTTAAAATGAATGGTTCAGCCACTTTTTGCATTTCAACAGCTGTTTGAACACGTGTTTGCACACCTTCTTGTTCTAAAGCATTTTGAACTGCTAATGCATTGATTACTGTACCTAACATACCCATATAATCAGCTTGAGCACGATTCATTCCCATTTCAGCCATCATTTTGCCACGAATGAAGTTGCCACCACCGACAACGATTGCAAGTTCTACTCCCAATTTTTGAACTTCTTTTAATTCTTTTGCTAATCTCTTTAAGATTTCTGGATCAAAAGCAGCTTCAGGACTAGATAATGCTTCACCACTTAATTTTAATAAAACACGTTTATACATAAATATTGCTCCTTATTGAATTATCATAACAATTATACACTATCTTTCATTAAAGAAAAAGAAAAACCCTTGGAATTTCCAAGGGTTAGAAGTAAAAGTTAAATTACTTAGCCATTTGAGCAGCAACTTCTTCAGCAAAATTTTCTTCGCGTTTTTCGATACCTTCACCAGTTTGGAAACGTACGAAAGTTACTACTTCAGCTTTGTTGTCTTTCAAGAATTGAGAAACCTTAGTTTTTGGTTCTAAGAAATATTCTTGATCTAATAAGCATTGGTCTTTAAAGTGTTTGTCAACTTTTCCTTTTAAGATTCCTACCAATACTTTTTCTGGCTTGCTAGCCATGTTAGGATCAGCCTTCATCATTTGTAATTGAAGTTCACGTTCGTGTTCAACTTCTTCACTTGGTACTTCAGCTTGAGATACATATTTTGGAGCCATACTAGCAACTTGCATTGCTAAGTTTTTAGCTACAGTAGCATCTTCAGTTCCTTTAACAACTACAACAGCAGAAATTGATCCACCCATGTGCATGTATGAACCGAAAATTTCATCATCTGCTTTTTCAACAACAGCAACACGACGGAAAGAAATTTTTTCTCCAATTGTAGCTGTAGCGTTGATGATCAAATCATTGATAGTTCCTTCAGCAGTTTGGATGTTCAAAGCTTCTTCAATTGAAGCTAGGTTTGTTTGCAAGAATTGCTTCTTGTAAAGTGTTCATCAAACCTAAGAATTGTTCATTCTTACTTACGAAGTCTGTTTCTGAGTTAACTTCGAATAATACAGCAGTGTTTCCACTAACAGCAACACGAGTTAAACCTTCAGCAGCAATACGTCCTTCTTTTTTAGCAGATTTTGCGATTCCTTTTTCACGTAACCAGTCAACAGCTTTTGCAATGTCACCTTCACATTCAGTTAAGGCTTTTTTGCAATCCATCATACCAGCACCTGTTTTTTCACGTAATTCTTTTACTTGAGCAGCAGTGATAGCCATTTTAGCATCCTCCTATATTTTTAATTATTCAGCAGCTTTTGCTTCTTCAGCTTTAGCAGCTGGTTTTACGTCTTCACCTTTTTTGTTGAAAGGACGACGATTTTTACGTTCGAAGTTACGTTTTCTACGTTCTTCATTTCTTTGACGACGACGACGTTCGTTTTCTGCGATTTGTGCTTCAACATTTTTGATTACGTCTTCCATAGTTACATCATCTTCAGTTTCATCTAAGTAAGCCATTTCTAAAAGACCACCCTTAGCATCAACGATAGCATCAGCTAAGATTGTTGTAACTAATTTAATTGAGCGAACTGCATCATCATTAGAAGCGATTGGATAATCAGCATCTTCTGGATCACAGTTTGTATCTAACATAGCGAATACAGGGATTCCTAATTTTTTAGCTTCAGCGATAGCATTGTGTTCTTCTTTTGGATCGATAACAACTAATGCATCTGGAAGTTTCTTCATTTCTTTGATTCCACCTAAAGAACCTTCCAATTTAGCTTTTTCTTTACGTAAGTTAGCTTGTTCTTTCTTAGTATAAACTTCGATTTTTCCGCTAGCTTCCATTTCTTCGATTTCAACTAAACGTTTGATACGTTTTTGGATTGTACGGAAGTTTGTTAATAAACCACCTAACCAACGTTTGTTAACATAGAAAGACCCTGAACGTAAAGCTTGTTCTTCAACAACTTCAGCAGCTTGTTTCTTTGTTCCTACGAACAATACTTTTCCACCACGTTCGCTAATAGCTTTTAATTCATTGTAAGCAGCTTCGATTTGTGCTTGAGTTTGGTTTAAATCTACGATATAAACCCCGTTGCGACTTGTGTAGATGAATGGTTTCATCTTTGGGTTCCAACGGCGAGTCTGGTGACCAAAGTGAACACCGTTCTCTAACATTTTCTTCATTGATACGATTGACATAATAGTCCTACCTTTCCGTTTCTCCTCCATCATTTCAGACGCATGCAACACCTTCGTGCACGGGCACACGAATCCATGATGTGTGTAATAAGCGCAATCACGCGCTTTTACATTATAGCAATAACCTTTTTAACTTGCAAGATGTTATTTCTCGAAAGGATGCGCTTTTTTATAAGCCATCACTAACTGTGCAGTCGTGACATGCGTATAAATTTGCGTTGTTGATAAAGATGAATGGCCTAGTAATTCTTGAACAACACGTATGTCCGCTCCATTATCCAATAAATGTGTCGCAAAACTATGTCTAAGCATATGAGGATGTAATTTCATATGCATGCCAATTTTTTTTGCGTGTTTATCCATTAGATATTGAATGCCTCTTGAAGTAAGTGATTTTCCTTTTAGATTCACAAATACATGATCGTCTATTGCGTATTTTGTCCAAAACTTACTTTTATACTCCAATAATTCTTTTTCAAAACCTTGGTAAAAAGGCACAATACGATCTTTATCCCCTTTACCACGGATATGCACAATGCGATTATTCAAATCAATTTGTTTCCATTCTAGATTCACACATTCACTGACACGTAATCCACATGCATACATGATTGTAAATAATATACGATCGCGATATTCATCATCCTTTTCATCATTGTAAGAATTCAAAAATTCCTGAATCTCTTCTACAAACAAAAAATCTGGTATTTGTTTGGACTTTTTAGGTGTTTGAATCCCTATCAATGGATTTTCAATAATCCCCATATATTCAGCCAAATATGTATAAAACGAACGATACACACTCATTTTACGAGCTATTGAGCTTGCTTTTAGATGATCTAACGTAGCTAGAAAATTCATAAAAGTCAATCTATCGCAAGATTCAAATGAATCAATAGATTGACTTGTTAAATATTCTTTAAATTGGTTTAAATCATTTTTGTATGATTCGATCGTTTTTTCAGATTGGGTATTTTTACGATAAATATATTTTAAAAACCGCTCAATCAATTCATCCATCGACTTCATCCTTGATTTGTGCAATACGAGCTAATGCTTGAGAAGCAAATTTTTCTTTACGCTCATGCTTCTTGCATTTTTCATTTAAGTGCATAATACCAAAGTTTGCATTCATCGGCTGAAAATGTTTTGCATCACAATGCGTAATGTAATAGGCTTGTGAGCCCATAACGCATGTATTCCCAAAACAAATAGGCTCTTTACCTTGCATATATAATGCCATATTAATTCCGGCAATCAATCCAGATGCGCAAGATTCAACATACCCTTCAACCCCTGTCAATTGTCCTGCAAAGAAAAGATCATCGCGTTTTTTAGATTGATATGTTTCTTTTAAAACAACTGGACTTGATAAGTATGAATTTCGATGCATAACACCATAACGAGTAATCTTTAAATTTTCTAATCCAGGAATCAAGGCAAACACTCTTCTTTGTTCAGGCCAAGTTAAATGTGTTTGAAAACCAACAATATTATACATACTGGCAGCCACATTATCTTGGCGCAATTGAACAACAGCTACAGGATGAGAATCCTTATCTTTTTCAAGTCCAACTGGTTTTAACGGACCAAACAACATCGTCTTTTTTCCACGTCGAGCCATTTCTTCAATTGGCATACATCCTTCAAAATAAGTTTCTTTTTCAAAATCATGCAAATTCACACATTCTGCATGAATCAAGGCATCATAGAATACTTCAAATTCATCTGCATTCATTGGACAATTAATGTAGCTTGCTTCTCCTTTGTCATAACGAGATTTATAATAGGCTTTACTAAAATCAATAGAATCCTTTTCAATAATTGGTGCTGCAGCATCATAAAAATGAAATGTATCTTCTGCCGTAAAATCATGAATAGCCTTAGCTAAAGTGTCACTTGTCAAAGGTCCAGTAGCAATAATACATGGTCCTGCAGGTAAACTTGTCATTTCTTCATTCACCACTTCGACTAACGGATGATTTTTAATTGTATCTGTTATATATTGAGAAAACGTTTCTCGATCAACCGCTAATGCACTTCCTGCAGGTACCGCATGCATATCGGCAGATTTCATAATTAAAGAATCCATCTGACGAAGTTCTTCTTTTAATATACCTACTGCATTATTCATCGCATTTGAACGAAGTGAATTTGAACATACGAGTTCTGCAAAACGATCCGTATGAAAGGCTGGACTTTCCTTTTTAGGACGCATTTCAACTAATCGAACGGGAATGTTTCTTTTTATAAGCTGCCAAGTTGCCTCACATCCAGCAAGTCCTGCTCCTATAACTGTAACTCTTTCCATTATTTTTCTTCCTCTTTTTTCTTAGGTTCCTTTTTTATATAATGGCATTTTGGATAATTTGAACAACCAATAAAAGTTGTGCCAAAACGCGATTTTCTTCTTACAAGCTCATGCCCACATTCTGGACACATCTCACCTGTTGGTTCAGGTTTAGCTTTCTTTTTTAAAGATTCAATTGTCTTACATTCCGGATAATTCGAACATGCCCAGAATTGACCATAGCGACCTTTTTTAATAACCATTTTAGCTCCGCAGTTTGGACAAATCTTTTCTTCTTTTGCCTCTTCTGGAAGTTGATCTTCATTATTTTCTGTGTAGCGACATGTTGGGAAGTTGATGCATGAAATAAATTTACCAAAACGTCCATTACGATACACAAGTTCTCCACCACATTCTGGGCATGTACGACCTACACGTTCCAATTCCTTCTTTGGCATTTTTTCATAAGCATCTTCGACTAGTGGTGCAAATTTATCATAGAACTTATGCATATAAGATATAGAATCTTCGTTGCCTTCTGCGATTTCATCTAATGTTTTTTCCATATCGGCTGTATATTCAACATTGATTACACTTGAAAAATATTGTTGTAGCTTTTCATTTGTCAAAATACCTTGTTCACTAGGGAAAAATACTTTTGTCTTTGAAGTTTCACTCGCCTTATCCAAAGATGCATACCCACGTTTTTGTAAAGTATCAATGATCGTCGCATATGTACTTGGTCTACCAATGGATTTTTCCTCTAGATCCTTAATCAATTTTGCTTCTGTATATCGTGCTGGTGGTTCTGTAAAGTGCTGTTTCGAAATTGGTGTTACATTTTTTAAAACTTCATTTTCCTCTAATATCGGAAGCAATGCATCACTTTGTTTTTCATATTTTGAATAAACTTTATAATAACCATCAAAAGTCATTGTTTGTCCACTTGCACTATATTCCAAATCATTGTTTGTGATTTTGATACTTGTTACATCATAAACTGCATCTTTCATTAAAGATGCTAGAGTACGAGCATAAATCAATGAATACAAACGATATTGATCATTCGTTAAATGGTCTTTGATCGATTCTGGCGTACGATTGATATTCGTTGGACGAATTGCTTCGTGTGCATCTTGCGTATTCTTACCATTTTTTTGATGAACATGACCAACATATTCTTTACCATATGTATTTGCGATAAATTCTTTGGCATCTGAAACAAAAATATCGGATAAACGCGTTGAATCTGAACGCATATATGTAATCAAACCTTCCATATTTCCGCCAAGATCAATACCTTCATACATTTTTTGAGCAACGCTCATTGTTTTCTTTGCCCCAAAACCTAATTTTGTACTAGCTTCCTGTTGCATAGTAGATGTTGTAAATGGAAGTTTGGGTTGTTTTTTCTTTTGTTTTTTAGAAATCGATGAAACAACATACTCCCCATTACATCTTTCTAATAATGCCTTAGCCTCTTCTTCATTTTTGATTTTTGGCTTTTTACCTTCTACTTTAACTAAATCAGCTTCAAAAGCTTTATTTTGCTTTTTACATTGCGCATGAATTGTCCAATATTCTTCTTGTTTAAACGCTTTGATTTCATTTTCACGATCCACAATCAACTTCAATGCCACGGATTGCACACGACCTGCTGATTTAGACTGAATCTTATTCTGTAATAGTTTACTTAATTTAAATCCAATAATTCGATCTAACATACGACGTGTTTCTTGTGATTTCACAAGGTCCATATCAATTTGTCTTGGTTCTTTCATTGCTTCAAGAATAGCTGGTTTTGTGATTTCATGGAATACAATACGATTGTTGTCTTCAATATTTAAATTCAAAACACGAGCTAAATGCCAGGCAATTGCTTCTCCTTCACGGTCCGGGTCACTCGCTAGATAGATATCTTTTGCCTTAGAAGCATATTCTTTTAATTCTTTTACGACTTCTTTTTTTTCTTTACTAATTTTATATTTAGGTTCAAAATCATGTTCTACATCAATTCCTAAGCCTTCTTTTCCACTTGTCGCCAAATCACACACATGGCCTTTGCTGGAAACGACTCTGTAATCTTTTCCTAAATATTTCTCAATCGTCTTCGATTTTGAAGGCGATTCCACTATAACTAAATGTTTTTTCATTTTATTACCCCATATTCACGCTATATAAAACATTAAAAATTTCATTTTGTCAATCCTAGATATCATCAACATCTTTAATATCCACCAAAATATTGGCACCATTACTAATAAGATAATTACACCCTTGATGTTTTTCATCTTGAAAAGCAGTTGGTACACAATAGTGATAGATCCCCATTCCATCTTAAATACCGGTTTGGATTTCCATCTTAAATACTGGATTTCTGATTTTCACTTTTTCTCCGCTCTCATCCTTAATACGATATGCTAGTTTCGCTTTGTAATCACCTTCCGTATTGAATATTGAAATTCCATCTCCCATTCCAGTTACTTCCCATTTTAAATATTAAGTTTAGAATTCATCTTTTATGTTACATCTCATCTTAAATACTGAACAATATTCTTCTATAATAATTATATATGTCAAAAAAATATAATTTTCTTCGACAGTTTATGACAGAAAAAATACGCCCACTTTTATGGACGTACCTTTTCAACTCTTTTTCTTTCTTGTGAAGTAAGTCGGTTCACATAGACAGGTTGCTTCCTGCCTTATTCTTCTGGCCTGCATTGTTACTTCATTTCCGCTGTCTTTAAATGTAACTTTGTATCCCGATTTTACTTTCTCAATCGTAAAGTTTGGTTCAAACGAATCAAGATACCTGTCAATATCTACTTTCTCAATACGCTTTTCACAACTGCACCTAGCTCCATCTAAAAACTTATCTGCAATAATGTTGACCACCCTTCCACATTTTGAGTGATACAGCGGCACCTTTTCTCTAATCCCATGATATTCCCCAGCAAGAACGTACTCATCTCCCACTAATTCCGAAACCTTCTTTTCAAAATTCGCTTTTTCTTCAGCTCGTCTTCTACGGCTATCGCATTCAGCGCACTCTTCTTTTTTCAGTACGCTGGCCATCTTTTCAAACTCGCAGCCACATGGCTTGTGTTTCCCTTTTACAATGGTTACGCCCGTAATTTCCTTTCTATACCATGAATAGATTTCATAACTATCTGGAATTTGGTATTTTTCTCTCAATTCTTCTTCTGTTAATGATTGAGCACACCGACAACGCCACCCATGACGAATACGATGCTCTTGTACACTGTATTCCTTTCCACATGGGAGATGTGTTAGTTTAAGGGTAACCCCTCCTTTTTCGTCTATATCCCACCCTCTTATCAGATAGTCTTCTCCAATTCCGTACTTTTTTCTAAGTGTTTCTTCTGTATATCCAGCGCGGCACTTGTGCTTTATTCCTTTTTTGAAAGCAAGTGCATTGCGTTCTAAAATGCAACCACATGTTTTATGTTTGACCGTTATTCGAACATCTCCACCTTTCGTTTTCCTCCACGATAAAACATCAAATTCATCGCTGATTTGATAATGTTCAATCAAATATTTTTCGTATACGTATTCTTTTTTATTACCACTCCACTCTTAGTCTTTTTCATTTTTTTGTCACACACACAACCAAGTTTATAATGATAATTAGTAGACCAAAACACCTTATCATATTCTCGGCCGCATGGAATATGTTTCAAAATAAGATGAATTCTTTTCCTTGCATCCCTGTACCCCGACATGATCTCCCAATCCGGGTCGTCGATTGAATACCTTTCGTCAATCATTTCTTGTGTGAGTTTCAGGCGCTCGCACCTGCACTGGCAACCTTTATCGAAAAAATACTTACCCTTATCTGAAATTTCTCCACATGGATTATGTTTTACCGTTACAAGTATTCTTCCAGACTCATCATGTTTTCTACCTAGAATTGTATAATCGTCTCCGATTCCCCAATCTTTTTTCAATTCTTCATCGCTTCTCTCTCTTTCGCATTTACATCGACTTCCCCCGTATAAGATTTCATTTGCGCTATAAGGAAGAACCGCCCCACATTTGTCATGCCGGATGCAATCTTTTTCATTGATGTCTTCTATATTTTTAACAAAGACGTATCCGTTTATTTTCGAAATAATATTTTGTGGAACATTCTCTTTAAGCTCACATTCAGGGCAGGAACGCCCAAGCTCAAGCATATATCGTGTAGTAAAAAATTCCAGCCCACACCGGTTACACTTTGCCAGGACAACTGGACCAAATTCCATCAGTAACGTGCATTCATCAATATGCTCATTCTCTAATCTAATTGGGTGTTCAGAACTTTCTACAGCACAAGCCCACTTTTTATAAAAATGCTCCGCTTCAGCATATGATCCTTCGTCTGAATCCAGCTTCGTCCCAAGTGAATAATATCCATTATAAAACTCTGCACGATGCAGGTTACATTTATGTTTTTTGCATACCGTCACATCCCGTCCGCAGTGCCATGTTCGGATATAAGGTTCTCTTCCAGCTGCCCGGTCTTCTCTCATGCATTCTGGGCATAATTTGGGGAAATGCGCCGACCTGCTGGGCGTATCGTAAAGCGGGACCCCACGGTTATATAGAATTGAAAGTACTTTTTTCCCAACATACAATGGCAATGTTTTATCATAATTTAAAGTCACTGTACTATGTCTAAATAAAATATCTAGTATTTCAGGAAAACGTTCCCATTCTCTGCTCACCCAAAACATTCCCGAAATATTGAAAGATTGAATCAACTCAGGGGTTCCATTCGGATCCATAAAGAAATACTGTCTAAAGCGCCTAACGCTTACGTGCATTGCTTTCCTTAATCGGAAAAACCAACCATACAGTAATTCGTCTTCATATGGTGGAAAATAAATCGGTAATTTAATCATGAATCATCACTCCTTTTCAATACTCTGTATTTTCCTTTCTCTACCTCTTCCAAATGTACCAGACTTTTTCAGATACCTGACACTCGTAAAGAAATTGCCCTGTGTTAACCCCTGCCTTTAAATAGTCCTTATTTGAAAGAAAATATCCGTTTTTCATCACAATGGTCCCTGATGTATATAAACACCTTTGCTTTTTCACTAATTACTGGTTTGATCCTATTCTTTCTTAAAAAGAATTCTGGTTCATCATATCTTGTCAGCTCCTGTAGCGCCCATGCACACCGCATGGTTTTCTTTTCCCCAGATGGCAGCCTTACGATTATATCCGGAGATGCATCGTCAATCTCGTATCCTGTCAGATTGCAATTCTCCTCTAACAATCCCATTACCTTTTCAAAGCCGATATTCTTTTGACAGAACGGGCATCTCTGACCTTCTGTGAAATTCCGTCCCCGCATTCTAAATTTAAAGCCACATGTTTCGTGGCGGGCTTCAAAATAATCTACTGAAGAAACAGGCCGGCTTAATAAGGTGTATTCGTCTCTTACCATACTATTGAACTGCTGAGTAAACTTATTTTCATAGGATTCGCAGACTCTGCAATATCTCCTCGTCATAAAATCAGTTCTACAGATATTAAATTCCTTTTGACAGCTTTTATGTTTTATAGAAAGAGTTGTCTTCCCTTTTTCAGTTTTAAAACCTGTTACCTTAAATTCATCATCATCAAATTCCTCCTGATAGTCTTGTAATGTCGGAAGCGATTCGCACATGCAGCTGATTCTGCTCCATCTGAACTTATGGTATCCTCCTGATAATCTTCTTCCACATTTTTTATGCTTAACAAATCTGCCATCCATCTCATACTTATCCTGCGTCTTCGATCTAATGTTGATAATCTGTTGCTTTGTAAGAGTCTTCTCACATTCCGGACACACTCCGAAAGTTTCATGAACAAATGGATGTGCTACGAAACTTTTACCACACATCTGACAATTTTCTTCTGTAAGATATTTATAGCCTTCTTCCGATACTGGAAGTTGTTTCATAGCCGCTTCAAGTCCCTGCTTTTTTGAAATGCGGGATGCCTGGAAATTTATAATACTTTATTCCCCCATTTTTCAATGCTGGTATATATAGGATTTTTGTACATTTTATAGATAAGTTCACTATAATCTTCTCCTTCTGCAGATACCTCCTCAGAAGCATCTACTGTTTCATCAGCATCTAACATCCCAAGTTTTAATCCTGGAATAACTCTAAGCTTGCATCCGTGTCTGCAGCACGTATGTACTTCATCCAGCTGATGCCAAACTCTGTAATATGGCAATCTGCCGTCGTTCATATCATCTTTCACACAATCCGGACAATACTTAAGTCCTGTGGTAGTATGAAACCAATGTATATCTCCGCCGTACAAAAAACGATGAACTATCTTTGCCTGCGTTCCCTCTGTCAAAAAAGGGAACAACGCAAAATACAGTGTATTCTGTCTCATAATCTTTAATGGATTCACATACTTGATATTAAACATATTCGCAACCGTATCTGCAGAATGCTCCCATTTAAACGAAGGCATAAACCATTTCAGGAATTTCTCAATACTCATTCTGTTGAGATTTGCAAGTTCAATCATCCACCCAAGCACATGCTCATCTGGATATGGCGCTCTAAAAACCGGAATCATCTTTTTTACCTACCCACTAATGACAGGTAGATTTCATCATAGTCCTGTTCCACCTGTTTACTTCGTTTCAACTTTTCTTTTTGACGCAACAGCCTCTAAGCGTTCTCTGACCGCTTGCTTCATTTTGGTATTACTCATGTCTTTAAAACCATCCTTATGCTTCTCGCAATAGGTAAAAGCACTTTCAATCTGTTTTACAGTATATTGGTCACCGAACATCTCCTGAATTGATGTTTTGACCATGTAGAGCTTATCCGTATGGTCGTATCCCCTCTCAATATCTGATTCGATCAATGCTCTAGTAATCGATTCTTCGATGACTCTCTGGTCTTTTCTGATCGAATCTTCAAATGCTTCCTGCTCCTCATGATATCCTTTAGTTGCTTCAATAGATGTTACCGTAAACAGTTCTTTCATTCTTGTCAGCTTTGCCTTCGAAATCTTTTTAATCAAGCTTTCGTTCAGCACTAAACTTTTCTTTTTTTACTTTCCGAAAATACGCTATTCTCTCTGTAAAGAAATGAGCAAAATTGATACCATATCAATACTTCCCAACGTTTCCGCATAGATCAGATCAAGATACTTCTTCGTAAGTTTTTTCTGAAACTGAGGAAGCATGTACTTCCACATCTTCTGGATTGCACCTTTGACCACAAGCTCATCTCTAGTGATTTCGTTCATGTCAATTGTGTCGCCAAGAAGTCTTCGTTCAACACGGAAGTTACTTGCAATGGCTTCCTTAATATCGTCATTCGAAGTGCAAAAAAGAAAGATCCCCGTTTCCTGAACGATATTGATGATGTTCTGAAAGCTTTTTTTAGACGTCTTTGAAAAAACAAAAAACTCTGCTTCCTCAATGATCCAGCAGCCAATATGGAACAATTCAATATACTCACAGATTTTCTGCGTCATTTGCCCAATATTTGATTTTATGGCTTTTAACTCACTAAAAAATAATCCTCCCGAATCCATAATATGGTCTAATCTTTTGCCGAATTCCAGGAACATGGCTGTAATGTTTGAATCTGCAAATGCAGTTGTGCGCATAACAGGAATTTGCGTGTACTCATATTCACCAAATACATGCCTGATTGCCTTGGGATATCGGTCTAATGTGATATTAAGAGCTGTCGATTTTCCGGTTCCTGGAACTCCAATAATCGAACATCCAAGTGTAGTCGAATTATCATATCCGGATGCAAAGACCTTGGTATTATCCGGTCCTCGTCCATGTTCGGAAACTGCAAATTTTCTGTTTGTGTAACAGGTTACAATGCCCTGATAAATTGTTTCGTTAATTACACTCTGTTTAGACAGTGGAATGCGGAGATTCCTAAGTCCAAATGCCTTTAATCCCGGATTAGTATCCGGATCTTCAAGCGATGCAGGAATGAAAATCCCTCTGTTGTATGCATCTCTTCCCGTAAGAGGAAGTGGGAGCGCCGCAATATTGGGATTATCAGGGCAACCGCTTACCTTGATGTATTCTGCCGGGACAATATCATGCGCTTCAAAATCAGCATTCATATATTGAAGTTCTGGATCAGTATATTCAAATACCGAACTCTTTTAAGTAGTCCATTCCATCTCCTCCTTTACAAAAAGCGCTGCGAGATCGATATCTTCCATCTCATCATCTTTTTCATCTGCCGTTTCGATAAGATCATTTTCATCCAAATCAGTATCGATATATTCTTCTCTTTTTGTGCGCTGGTCTTCTTCGGTGATATTTAACGTCGACAGTCTTTCCTGTTTACGTTTTTCCTGCTGCTCAGCCAATCGATTCTTGCGGATCTTTTCTGCCGTTTTAGTCTTGTTTTTTCCAAGTTGTTCCTGTTCCTTTTTAGCCTGTCCCATGAGTTCTTTTCTTCTGGCAT
>ENA-OQKX01000096-OQKX01000096.1-human-gut-metagenome-genome-assembly--contig:-NODE-96-length-16885-cov-2.987827_pt1 | contig 16885 bp, 15 predicted proteins | sample MGYA00242654_ERZ504810 | MGnify/ENA primary metagenome ERZ504810 (study PRJEB26092, sample SAMD00036378) | human gut metagenome | host: Homo sapiens | study: EMG produced TPA metagenomics assembly of... | reverse complement strand
AGGATACACATTTTGCGGTGTGATTCCGGAATACGAGCCGGACACACCAGTCTATGTGTTTGCAAGTCATAAACATCAGGATCATTTTGATATGGATGTGCTGCACTGGGCAGAAAAATATAAAAATATCCACTATATACTTTCAAAAGACTGTAAAATGAGCCCGCATTTTTTACAGAAACATGGATTCCCGGATGATATCAGAGAGAAGATCACTTATGTTTCGGCAGGCGAAAAATATCAGGTGGATGATGTGAAGATCGAGACACTGCGGTCAACGGATGCAGGTGTTGCATTTTATGTGGAAACACGAGGGGCAACTTTTTTCCATGCAGGAGATTTGAATGACTGGACATGGGAAGGGGCGGAGATCTGATCAACGGCAGGATGCGCAGGGAATACCGGACACAGATCAAAAAAACTGGCGGGAAAACCAATCAATCTTGCATTTGTTCCGATGGATCCGCGACAGGGCGCAGATCAGGAACTCGGAATGGATTATTTTTTGGAGACCACATCCGCGGAATATGTGTTCCCGATGCATATGTGGCAGGATTATTCTGCAATCAGGGAATACAAAAAACACATTACAAATCTTGGAATGGCAGACCGCGTAATTGAAATTGAAAGGGAGAATCAGGTATTTCCGTTCGGGGAACTCTAACTCTTGAATTTACAGAAAAATTCATATATAATAATTAAGTTAATGGGGTAACAACAGAGAGGAGAAAACTATATGACAGATTTTCTTTATGTATTGGCAGATATGTGGTCGAGATGGCTGCTTTGGCTTTGATCGGCGGATTAGGGGCATTTATTGGTATCAGACTCCGCAGACACAAGGATGCGAAGGCTGACACGACGAAAGAATGATTTTGGAGGAACTGGTAATGAAAAAGAGTTATGGCGTAAATGAGCTGCGCCGGATGTATCTTGACTTCTTCGAGAGCAAGGGACATCTTGTCATGAAGAGCTTTTCATTAGTACCACACAATGACAACAGCTTATTACTCATCAATGCGGGAATGGCACCGCTCAAGCCGTATTTTACAGGACAGGAGATTCCGCCACGCAGACGTGTGACTACATGTCAGAAGTGTGTGCGTACCGGAGATATTGAAAATGTAGGAAAGACTGCGCGTCACCTTACATTTTTTGAGATGCTTGGAAACTTCTCTTTTGGGGATTATTTTAAGCATGAAGCGATTGCCTGGTCATGGGAATTCCTGACAAAGGTGCTTGGGCTTGAGGAGGATCGTCTGTATCCGTCCATTTATGGAGAAGATGAGGAAGCGTATGAGATCTGGACCAAAGAGGTAGGTGTTCCGGGAGAAAAAATCACACGTTTTTACCGTGATCCTGAGACCGGAGAATGTGACAACTTCTGGGAGCATGGTGCCGGTCCATGTGGTCCGTGTTCTGAAATTTACTATGATAGAGGCGAAAAATACGGATGCGGAAGTCCGGATTGTAAAGTAGGCTGTGATTGTGACCGTTTCATGGAAGTATGGAACAACGTGTTTACACAGTTTGAAGGGGACGGCAAGGGCGGTTATACCGAGCTTTCCCAGAAAAATATTGATACCGGTATGGGACTTGAGCGTCTGGCAGTTGTTATGCAGGATGTGGATTCCGTATTTGATATCGATACCATGAAAGCGATCCGCGACAAGATTTGTGAGATGTCCGGAAAGAAGTATGAAGTAGATGCCATGGATGACGTATCCATCCGTCTGATTACGGATCATATCCGTTCTTCCACATTTCTTGTATCCGATGGTGTTATGCCAAGCAATGAAGGAAGAGGCTACGTTCTGCGCCGTCTGATCCGTCGTGCGGCACGTCACGGAAAGATGCTTGGAATTGACGGACTGTTTCTTGCAAAATTATCAGAAACTGTCATCAATGAGAGCAAGGATGGATATCCGGAACTGGAAGAGAAGAAAGAATTTATCTTTAAGGTTCTGACACAGGAAGAAGAGAAATTCAATAAGACCATCGATCAGGGACTTGCCATTTTGTCTGACCTGATGGAGGAGATGAAGAAAAACGGCAAAAAGGAACTTTCCGGTGCCGATACATTCAAACTTTACGATACTTACGGATTCCCGGTAGATCTGACCGAAGAAATCCTTGAAGAAAAGGGCTTTTCCTATAATGAGGACGAGTTTAAGGCCTGTATGGAAGAACAGAGGCAGAAAGCCAGAAGTGCCCGTAAAGTGACAAACTACATGGGTGCGGATGCAACGGTTTACGAGCAGATTGATCCTTCCATCACAACAGAATTTGTCGGATACGAGAATCTGACATATGCTTCTAAAGTTACGGTTATGACGACCGAGACCGAGATCGTGGAAGCACTTTCCGATGGGGATGCAGGAACCATTATCGTAGAGAAGACTCCGTTTTATGCCACGATGGGCGGCCAGCAGGGCGATAAGGGACAGATCCGTACCGCAGACGGCGTATTTCAGGTAGAGGATACGGTTAAGCTTCTGGGCGGTAAATACGGACATATCGGGCATATGGTGTCCGGCATGATCCATACCGGCGAGGAAGTGGAACTGGTTGTAGACGCAAAACTTCGCGCAAAGACCTGTGCAAACCATTCGGCAACCCATTTACTGCAGAAAGCACTCCGTGAAGTGCTGGGTACACATGTCGAGCAGGCGGGGTCTTATCAGGACAGTGAACGTACCAGATTCGATTTCACCCACTTTGCAGCCATGACTCCGGAAGAGTTGCAGAAAGTGGAAGACATGGTCAATGAAAAGATCAACGAGGGCATGGAAGTCCGTACCGATATCATGACCGTTGATGAGGCAAAGAAGACCGGGGCAATGGCTCTGTTTGGCGAAAAGTATGGGGAAAAAGTCCGTGTCGTTTCCATGGGAGAGTTCTCCAGGGAGTTCTGTGGCGGTACACATGTAAAGAATACTGCAGAGATCAAGACATTTAAGATTCTTTCTGAGAGCGGTGTTGCAGCTGGTGTGCGCCGTATCGAAGCACTGACCGGTGACAATGTGATTGCATATTACAAAAAGATGGAAGAAGAGTTCCGGGAAGCAGCGAAGGTTGTAAAATCCACACCTGCAAACCTTAAGGAACGTCTGGAGCATCTGACCGCAGAGATGAAAGATCTGCAGAGCGAGAACGAGGCGTTAAAGAGCAGGGCAGCCAAGGATGCACTTGGGGATGTGATGAATCAGATCGAGGATGTCAAAGGTGTGAAGCTTCTGGCAACCAGCGTATCCGGTGTGGATATGAATGGTCTGCGTGATCTCGGTGACCAGCTGAAGGACAAGATCGGTGAGGGCGTCGTAGTGATCGCATCCGATTGTGACGGAAAGGTAAACCTGATTGCCATGGCAACCGATGCAGCGATGAAGCAGGGGGCACATGCCGGTAATCTGATCAAGGCGATCGCCGGAAACGTCGGCGGTGGCGGTGGCGGACGTCCGAATATGGCACAGGCCGGTGGAAAGAATCCGGCTGGTATTCCGGATGCAATTGCACAGGCGAAGACGGCACTGGAAAACATGTTGAAATAATCTATCACTGATAACGTATAAAAGAATATAATAAAAACGCAAAAAACAGGTGAAAATGCGCAATAAAAATGCGATTTTACCTGTTTTTTGCAAATATTTATAGTATAATAACAGTAAATCCACTGTGAAATTTGTGTATATACAACAAAAGGTGGAAACGACATGAAGAAAGGGAGAGACTTTATGAAGAGAAAGAGGTTATTGTCAGCCGTGCTGGCAGGAATCTTTGCCGTGTCCATGCTGGGCGGCTGCGCTTCGGCGGTACCTCAGGGTGCAACGGAGACCACGCAGGGCAGTGCACAGGAGACGGACAGGACGAGCGGAACGGTAAAGCTGAGAGTGTGGGCGGAGGAATCAACGTTTGATGCGTTGAATAGATGATCGACAGTTTCAAGGAAGAGTATAAGGGTCAGGCAACTTTTGATATCACCCTGGAACAGAATGCGGATTCCGGATACGCGTGACAATGTGCTTGGAGATGTGCATAATGCAGCTGATGTGTTTATCTTGCAGATGACCAGGTGGCTTCTATGGTGGCCGGTGGTGCATTGTATCCGGTTCCGAATGCAGACGAAGTGAAAAAAGCAAATGTGGAGGGCGCAATAGACGCTGCCACAGTCGATGATACGCTTTATGCATATCCCCATGACTGCAGACAATGGGTATTTTTTGTATTATAACAAAAAGTACCTGAGTGATTCGGATGTCAAAACCCTTGACGGCATTTTAAAAGTAGCAGAAAAAAATCATAAGAAGTTTATGATGGACTGGTCTTCCGGCTGGTATCTGTATTCGTTTTTCGGAAATACAGGACTGGATTTCGGTATCAATGATGACAATGTGACAAACCACTGTGAATGGAATTCCACCGAAGGGGATATCAAAGGCGTGGATATTGCGCAGGCGATGCTTGATATCAGTTCCAGTAGTGGATTTGAAAATGCGGTGAATGAAGATTTTATTAAAGGTGCAAAAAAAGGCAGTGTAATTGCAGGGGTAAGCGGTGTATGGAGTGAGACCGAACTGAAAAAGATCTGGGGAAATGATATTGGCGCAGCCAAGCTTCCGACCTATACCGTGGCAGGAAAACAGGTACAGATGGCTTCCTTTACCGGCTATAAGCTGATGGGAGTCAGTGCTTATTCGGCAAATCCACAGTGGGCAGCAAAACTGGCAGACTGGTTGACCAATGAGCAGAACCAGACTGTCCGGTTTGAGATGAACGGACAGGGACCTTCCAATACAAAGGCAGCGGATTCGGATGCGGTTAAGGCTTCTCCATCCATTCAGGCAGTGATTGCACAGTCGGAATTCGGAAAACTGCAGCGTGTCGGAAACAGTTACTGGGATGCAAGCAAGGAATTCGGGAATACGATGGCAGCAGGAAATCCAAACCACGTAAAGTTACAGGAACTGATGGATAATCTGGTCAATGGTATTACAAAATCAGTAGCAGGCTAAGAGGTGGGAGCATATGAATCAGAAAAAGAAATTAAGTACCAAACTTATCATTTTAATTCCGGTATTTATACTTGGAATATTCAGTATCATCTCGAACGTGATGTCTGTTTCCAATATCAGGAACGTTAACCGGAGTGCCGTACAGATTTCGGAAGTATCTTTAAAGAATGTTTCGGGTCTGGCAGAAATCCAGAAACAGACGCAGGACATCCATAATCTGGGTCTGTCCCATATCATAGCGGTGGATCTGGATTCCATGATCCAGCTGGTGGAAAAAATCCGCAGTCAGGAAGATGCATTGGAGAAAGATCTGGAAAGTTACAAGATATACGTGACACCGGATACCAAAAAAGAATACAATGATATCAAAAAAAATTACGAAGAATTAAAGTATGAATGTGCCAATGTTATGGCATTTTCCGCAGCAGGGAAAAGTGAAGATGCCTATGAACTTGCCAATGGAAAGATCAGCAAGTGTGCAGATGCCATTGAGTCGGATATCGAAAGTATCAAGAAAATTGTAAATCAGGATGCAAATGCACAGAGACAGAAACTGACATCTGCATACCATAGTTCAATAGGAACAAGCATAGTGACGATTCTGATTAGTATTGCGGCACTTTTTTCAGCAATGGTGGCAGTGCTTCGGTGGGTAATTTATCCGCTTGCAAATACGAACAGGGAAATGAATGAGATTATTTCCGAAATTGATAACCGGCAGGGTGACCTGACCCGCAGGGTTACCATTACCAACAACAAAGAAGTGGCATCTGTCGGTGGAGGCATCAATGCTTTTATGGCAAAGCTGCAGGAAATTTTCCGGATGATCAGCAGCAATTCCAGGGATCTTGAGGGTGTTGTAAATGAAGTGCGTGAGAGTGTGCAGACTTCCAACGGAAGTGTATCCGATCTGTCCGCACTGACGGAAGAACTTTCTGCAACGATGCAGGATATTTCCGACAATGCTTCACGGATTAATGAAAATACCGAATCGGTTGCCGGTGAAGTCAAGTCAATTGCAGAGAAAACGATTGAAATCAATCAGTATACCAAAGAAATGAAAGAGCATGCAGAGGCAATGGAACATGCTGCGCGTGAAAATATGGATACAACGGGTGCGAAAGTAAATGACATTGTTTCCGTGCTGAGTCAGGCAATTGAGGACAGCAACAGTGTCAATCAGGTAGACAATCTGACAAACGACATCTTAAATATTGCAAGCCAGACAAACCTGCTGGCATTAAACGCATCCATTGAGGCTGCCCGTGCCGGGGATGCAGGAAAAGGATTTGCAGTGGTTGCCTCCGAAATCAGCCAGCTGGCAGCCGCCAGTCAGGAAGCGGCTAACAATATCCAGAGCATCAATGCCATTGTCATAACTGCAGTACATAATCTTGCAGACAATGCAAATGGACTGGTAGAGTACATGAATGAAAAAATCCTGCCGGAATTCCAGAAATTTGTGGAATCCGGTGGCGCATATCATGACAAGGCAACATTTATCGAAGGTGTCATGGCAGATTTCGAGGCAAAGACGGATTCTTTACAGAATTCCATGGATGAGATTGCAAATTCCGTAAATACGATTTCCCATGCGATCGAGGAAGGTGTCAGTGGAGTCGTTTCAGCAGCGGACAGCACACAGGTTCTTGTATCCGATATGGATAAAATTTCCAAGAAGATGGATGAGAACTTTGCGATTGCAGAGGGATTGAAGAAAGAAACTTCCGTGTTTACAAAGCTTTAAGCATGTGGAAGAAAAAAACTATGCAAATTTCGGAAAAACTATTGACAAATCAGGATATTTTGTTAAAATAATCGATAGTGCAATTAAGATTACCTTACAGTTGATGCACAATATCGCAACTGGAGGGAGGTTAGGAAAGAATGTCTAGTGTAATCGTAAAAGAGAATGAGACTTTAGATAGCGCATTACGCCGTTTCAAGAGAAACTGTGCGAAGGCTGGTATCCAGCAGGAGATTCGTAAGAGAGAGCATTACGAGAAGCCAAGCGTTAAAGCGTAAGAAGAAATCTGAAGCTGCTAGAAAAAGAAAATACAACTAATGTATTTAACCCCGCGGGACAACTCGCGGGGTGCTTTTTTGCAGAAATGATCAGGATGAGGTGAACCATGAATCAAAATCTGAAAAAAATGATAAGCTATTACAAACCCTACCGGGCAGTTTTTGCGGCAGACATGTTATTTGCGACACTTTCTGCGGCAGTGGCACTGACTATTCCACTGGTTGTGCGGTATGTGACATCGACTCTGATTTATCAGCAGCCTCAGATGATGTTGCGGAAACTTTTTTTGATTGGCATCGGATTGTTTGTGCTTCTGGCATTGGACTGTTACAGCCGGTTTTTTATCGGAAATTATGGACATGTGATGGGGGCAAAAATGGAATATGACATGCGGGCCGAATTGTTTGGGCATCTGCAGAAGCTGTCTTTTTCCTTTTATGATGATGCAAAAGTCGGACAGCTGATGAGCCGTGTGACGGCAGATTTATTTGATATTACAGAACTGCTGCACCATGGCCCGGAGAATATTATCCTGTCGGTATTAAAGATAGTGGGAGCGTTTGTGATCCTGCTCAACATTAATGGATGGCTTGCGCTTGCCGCGTTTGCAGTGCTTCCGGTTATGTTTGTATTTGCATTTGCGTTAAATAAGCGGATGCGCCGGGCTTTTCAGCAGAACCGTATTAAAATTGCCGAGATTAATGAACAGATCGAGGATAATCTGTCGGGCATCCGTGTGGTGAAATCGTTTGCCAATGAGGCAATTGAAAACGAAAAATTTCGTCATGGGAATGACGGATTTCTTGCAGCAAAGAAGAACAGTTATCATTACATGGGCAGTTTTCAGGCCGGGGTTGGCGTTTTTACAACACTGATTCAGGTAAATGTCATCCTTGCCGGAGGGGTTCTCATTGCAAAGGGAATGGTCACGGTCAATGATCTGGTTACGTTTTTGCTGTATATTGGGGTATTTACGGATCCAATCCGGACACTGGTGGACTTTACCGAGCAGTTTCAGAATGGCTATACGGGATTTGAACGGTTTCAGGAAATTATGAATATTGAACCGGAAATCCAGGATGCAAACGATGCTGTAGCACTGACCGATGTGAAAGGAACCATTGATTTTGAAAATGTTTCTTTTCAGTATAAAGACAATCAGGAGAAGGTGCTTAACCGGATCAATCTGCATGTGCCTGCAGGGGCATATATGGCACTGGTGGGATCCTCCGGTGCCGGAAAGACAACGCTTTGTTCCCTGATTCCGAGATTCTATGATGTGACCGGAGGATGTATCCGCGTGGATGGGAAAGATGTCCGTAAGGTGACGTTAAAGAGCCTGCGTGACCATATCGGAATGGTGCAGCAGGATGTATACCTGTTTGCGGGAACGATTTTTGAAAATATACGGTATGGAAAGCCGGATGCGACAAGGGAAGAAGTGATTGCTGCTGCAAAAAATGCCAATGCCCACGAATTTATCATGGCATTTCCCGATGGATATGATACAGATATCGGACAGCGTGGAATCAAGCTCTCCGGAGGGCAGAAGCAGCGGCTTTCCATAGCCCGTGTTTTTTTGAAAAATCCACCGGTTCTGATTTTTGATGAGGCAACTTCCGCACTGGATAACGAGAGCGAGAGGGTCGTACAGGAATCATTGGAGAAACTGGCAAAGAACCGTACGACATTTGTGATCGCCCACCGTCTGACAACGATCCAGAATGCACAAAAAATTCTGGTTCTGACAGAAGATGGGATTGCGGAATCCGGTTCCCATGAAGAACTGCTGGCACGGGGCGGTGTGTATGAAAAACTTTATCATATGCATTATTAGACTGGCTGTGTCACAACTTGCATTATTATAAAAAAACGAGTAAAATAGAATAGATTTTGAAAAAACAAAAAGGAGTGGATTATCATGACCAAAATAGATATTATCTCCGGATTCTTAGGAGCCGGAAAAACAACTTTTATCAAAAAGATGATTGATGAGGCATTTACCGGGGAAAAGATTGTCCTTATCGAGAATGAATTTGGCGAGGTCGGCATTGACGGTGGTTTTTTAAAGGATGCTGGAATCCAGATTACAGAGATGAATTCCGGATGCATCTGCTGTTCTTTAGTTGGTGATTTCGGAAAGAACTTAAATGAAGTCATCACCAAGTATCATCCGGATCGTATTTTGATTGAGCCATCCGGAGTCGGTAAGCTTTCCGATGTTATGAAGTCCGTGATTGATATTGAAAAAGAGCAGGATGTAAAATTAAACGCACTGGTAACGGTTGTAAACGCGCTTAAGGCGAGCAAGCAGATGAAGGCGTTCGGTGAGTTTTTCAACAACCAGATCGAGTATGCGACAACTGTCATTTTAAGCCGCAGCCAGAATGCAACACCGGAACAGCTGGAGTTTTGTGTCAATAAAATTCAGGAATTGAATCCAAAGGCTGCCATTATTACAACAGACTGGGCAAAATTATCCGGAGAACAGATCCTTAAGGTAATGGAAGGACAGGATAACCTGGAGATGAAGGCTCTTGCTGAGGCACATCATGCAAAGGAAGAGGCAGAACATGAGCATGAGCACCATCATCATGACCATGAAGACCATGAGCATCATCATCATGACCACGAAGACCATGACCATGACCATGAGCATGATGAAAACTGTACCTGTGGCTGCCATGATCATGAGGAGCATGAGCATCACCATGAGCATGATGAAAACTGTACCTGTGGCTGCCATGACCATGAGCACCATCACCATCATCATGCAGATGATGTATTTACCAGCTGGGGCAAGGAGACACCGCACAAATTCGAGCGTGCAAAACTTGAGGAAGTACTTAAGAAGTTTGTCGATTCTGACAATATCCTCCGCTCCAAAGGTATGGTGGAGAGTACCGATGGTACCTGGCTGTACTTTGATATGGTTCCGGGCGAGTATGAGATCCGTGAGGGTGAGCCGGATTACACCGGACGTATCGTGGTAATCGGAACGGAGATTCATGAGGATGAATTACTGAAGACATTTGGTCTTTAAAATGCTGTAAACCCCAATAAAAATGTAAGGAGAGCAATTATGGCACAGGATATTCCGGTATATTTATTTACAGGATTTATGGACAGCGGAAAAACAACTCTCGTAGAAGAAACGCTGTTTGAGAATAACTTCGGTGATGGTTCGAAAGGAATTATCATCATGTGCGAAGACGGTGAGAAAGAATATGACGAAGCAAAACTGGCAACCATCAACTTCAAGCTGGTAACGGTCGAAGAGGAAGAGGATTTTACGCCTGCAAAACTGCAGGAAATCCAGGACACCTATCAGCCGGAACAAATTTTTATCGAGTACAACGGCACCTGGGGGATGGACAAGCTGCTTGAGGCAAAAATGCCGGAGGGCTGGGTGATTGTACAGTCACTGGCAACCGTAGATTCTACGACGTATGATCTGTATATGAATAATATGCGTGCAATGATGCAGGAACAGGTTTTTTCCAGTGATGTGGTTATTTTTAACCGTACAGATGATGATACCGATCGCGGACATCTGCGCCGTACCATTAAGAACATCAACCGGAAAGCACAGATTGTCTATGAGCGCAAGGACGGAACGATTGATGAGCGTCCGGAGGAATTACCGTTTGATATCAATCAGGATGTGATTGAGCTGACCGATGCGGATTATGCTATCTGGTACATGGATGCCATGGAAAATTACAAGAAATACGATCGCAAGAAAGTAAAAATTCCTGGCTCTGGTATATAATCCGGATAAACTTAAGAAAGGCGTGTTTGTTCCGGGACGGTTTGCGATGACCTGCTGCATTGAGGATGTGACATTTATCGGTTTCAAATGTAAATATGACCGGGAAGAGGAACTTCCGCACAAGTCATGGATTACAATTACGGCAGAGATTCGTGTCGAATTTGCACGGGAATATAAGGGAAAAGGACCGGTTCTTTACCCGATTTCCATCGAAAAAGCCCAGAAACCGGAAGATGAGCTTGTATATTTTTCGTAAAAAAGTCGTTGCGAAAAGTGAAGAAGTCATATACAATAAAGAGGTGTGCTATGCACCTCTTTTTGTATTCAGCAGAAAAAGAGAACAGGGATTAGATTAAATTTATTACATACAGGAGGCAGTTTATGTACCCGATTGTTCGAAAAGAAACATTGGCAGATAACATTATCCTGATGGACATCAAGGCACCGCGTGTGGCCAATGAGTGTCTGCCGGGACAGTTTATCATTGCAAAAGCAGATGAAGTAGGAGAGCGTATTCCGCTTACGATCTGTGACTATGACAGAGAGAAGGAGACTGTCACCATCGTGGTACAGACGATTGGCGCAGGAACCGAGCGTATGATGGCCTTAAAATGAGGGCGATGCTCTCGAAGATTTCGTTGGACCTTTGGGATGTCCGTCCGAACTCTGTGAGGAGGAGAACCTTGAGGAGACCAGGAAAAAAGAAAATTGTATTTATCGCAGGAGGTCTGGGAACCGCACCGGTATACCCACAGGTAAAATGGTTGCATGAGCACGGAATTGATGCAGACGTGATCATGGGTTCCCGTACCAAGGATCTGCTTTTTTATATGGATGAGATGAAGGCAGTAGCCGGAAATGTATATGTATGTACGGATGACGGTACTTATGGATTTCACGGAAATGGCTGTCAGCAGTTACAGGCATTGATCGATGAGGGAAAACATTATGATGTATGTGTCGCAATCGGACCGATGATCATGATGAAATTCGTTACCATCCTTACCAAGAAGCTTGAGATTCCTACCGTTGTATCCATGAACCCGATCATGGTAGACGGAACCGGTATGTGTGGAGCATGTCGTCTGATGGTTGGCGGAGAAGTAAAATTCGCATGTGTTGACGGACCGGAGTTCGACGGACATCTCGTTGACTTTGATCAGGCAATGAAGCGTCAGCAGCAGTATAAGACAGAAGAAGGCAGAGCAAAGCTCGCATATGAAGAGGGCGCTACCCATCACGGTGGATGCGGCCATTGCGGAGGTGACAAGTAATGGAAGGATTAGTCAGAGTACCGGTTCGTGAGCAGGAACCAAAGGTTCGTGCTACGAATTTTGAGGAAGTATGTTATGGATACAACGAGGAAGAGGCAGTTGCAGAGGCTTCCCGTTGCTTAAATTGTAAAAACGCACAGTGTATGAAGGGATGTCCGGTTTCTATCAATATTCCGGCATTTATCGCACAGGTCAAGGAGCGCAATTTTGAGGAGGCTTATCATATTATCTCCGAGTCTTCCGCACTTCCGGCTGTCTGTGGACGTGTCTGCCCACAGGAGAGCCAGTGTGAAGGTAAATGTATCCGCGGTTTCAAGGGTGATCCGGTTGCCATCGGTAAATTAGAGCGTTTCGTTGCAGACTGGGCACGCGAGCACGGTATCAAGCCAAAGAAAGCAGAGAAGTTAAACGGACACAAAGTAGCAGTGATCGGTTCCGGCCCTGCAGGTCTGACCTGTGCCGGAGATCTGGCAAAGCTTGGCTACGATGTGACCATTTTTGAAGCACTGCATCGTGCCGGTGGTGTGTTAAGCTACGGTATTCCGGAGTTCCGTCTTCCAAAGGACAAGGTTGTAGCAGCCGAGGTAGAAAACGTAAAAGCACTCGGTGTGGATATCGAGACCAACGTTGTCATCGGTAAATCCGTAAAGATCGATGAGCTGATGGAAAAGGAAGGCTTTGAGGCTGTATTTATCGGTTCCGGAGCAGGACTTCCACGTTTCATGGGAATCCCTGGCGAGCAGGCAAACGGAGTATTCTCTGCAAACGAATTCCTGACAAGAAACAACCTCATGAAAGCATTTGAGGAAGGATATGAAACCCCGATTTCCCATGGAAAGAAAGTTGTCGTTGTCGGTGGTGGTAATGTAGCCATGGATGCTGCAAGAACCGCACTCCGTCTCGGCGCAGAGGTACATATTGTATACCGTCGTGGTGAGGAAGAACTTCCGGCACGTAAGGAAGAAGTACATCACGCAAAAGAAGAGGGAATCATCTTTGATCTGCTGCAGAATCCGACGGAAATTCTTGTCGATGAGAATGGCTGGGTAAAGGGTGTGCGCATCATCAAGATGGAACTCGGTGAGCCGGATGCGTCCGGAAGAAGAAGTCCGGTGGAGATTCCTGGTTCTGAGTATGAGATGGATTGTGATACCGTGATCATGTCACTCGGTACCTCTCCAAACCCACTCATTTCTTCCACAACCAAGGGGCTTGAGACAAACCGCCGCAAGTGTATCGTTGCAACCGAAGATACCGGTGCAACAAGCAAAGACGGTGTTTATGCAGGTGGAGATGCCGTAACAGGTGCCGCTACCGTTATCCTTGCAATGGGAGCAGGTAAGGCAGCTGCAAAGGGTATTGATGAGTACCTTTCCGGAAAGAACAATTAGACAATAACGGATAGAACTGATAAAAGTGGAGACGGCTGCCGCGTAATGTGGCAGCCGTTTTTGTATGAAGAAAAATGTCAGATACGAAGAAGCGTTTGACTTTTTCTTCTATGATGTATACAATAATCTGTAGTAAAAAAAGAGGAGAACCCTAGGATGAAGACATTAATAGATCTGATCACCGAGCAGGTGACAAATGCATTTACCGGTCAGGGATATGATGCAAAATACGGGAAAGTTACACTTTCCAATCGTCCGGACCTGTGTGAATACCAGTGTAACGGAGCAATGGCTGCAGCAAAGGAGTACAAGTGTGCACCATTCATAATTTCGGATAAGATTGCGCAGGCGCTGGCAGAAAAAGAACTGTTTGAGAGCGTAGAGTCTGTAAAACCGGGATTTATCAATATGAAAGTAAGTCCTGCCTATCTGGCGAAATATGTCAGCGATATGAAAGCAGATGAGGGAAGATTTGGCTGTGACAAAGCGGCACATCCGAAGACCATTATTGTAGATTACGGCGGGGCCAATGTTGCCAAGCCATTGCATGTCGGACATCTGCGCTCTGCTGTCATTGGAGAGAGTATCAAGCGGATCGGCAAATTTATGGGACATCACATGATCGGTGATGTGCATCTGGGAGACTGGGGTCTGCAGATGGGACTGATCATTGTAGAATTAAAAGAGCGTAAGCCGGATCTGGTATACTATGATGAAAGCTATACCGGAGAATATCCGAAAGAGGCGCCGTTTACCATTTACCGAACTGGAGGATATCTATCCGACTGCCAGCAAAAAGAGTAAGGAAGACGAAGCGTTCCGTGAGGCTGCCATGGAGGCAACCAGCCAGCTGCAGGCCGGCAGACGGGGATACCGTGCACTTCTTGCACACATTCTGGATGTTTCCGTGACAGATTTAAAGAAGAACTATGATAATCTGAATGTCTCCTTTGAGCTCTGGAAGGGAGAGTCGGATGCACAGCCGTATATTCCGGATATGGTACAGATGATGAAGGACAAGGGCTTTGCCTACATGAGCGAAGGGGCTCTGGTTGTGGATGTCAAAGAGGATACGGATACAAAAGAGATTCCGCCATGTATCATCTTAAAGTCAGACGGAGCTTCCTTATACAGTACGACAGATCTTGCTACGATTGTGATGCGTATGCAGGATTACAACCCGGATGCCATTATTTACCTGACGGATCAGCGTCAGAGCATGCATTTCGTACAGGTATTCCGCTGTGCAAGAAAGACCGGACTCGTCGGACCGGATGTGGAACTGACCCATATCGGATTCGGTACCATGAACGGAAAAGACGGCAAACCGTTTAAGACAAGAGATGGCGGCGTTATGCGTCTGGAATATCTGCTTGATGAGATCAATGAGGAGATGCTCAAAAAGATTACAGAGAACCAGAAAGAAAAGGAAAACCTCGATATTTCCGAGGAAGAGGCAAAGCAGACTGCAAAAACGGTTGCTCTGGCAGCAGTCAAATACGGAGATCTGTCCAATCAGGCAAGCAAGGACTACTGTTTTGATATTGAGCGTTTTACTTCTTTTGAAGGGAATACAGGACCGTATATTTTATATACGATTGTGCGTATTAAATCCATTTTAAAGAAATACACTGCAAAAAATTCGCTGCCGGATGCACCGATTCTTGGGGCACATTCTGCAAGTGAGAAGAACCTGATGCTTGTATTGTCACGTTTCAATGCCATGATGGAAAATGCATATGAGGAGAAAGCACCGCACAAGATCTGTGCATATATTTATGAACTGGCCAATGCATTCAACGGATTTTATCATGAGACAAAGATTCTTTCCGAGGAAGATCTTAAGGTACAGGCTTCTTATATCGGTCTTTTGGTACTGACCAAAAATATTCTTGAGACCTGTATCGATGTGCTTGGTTTTTCCGCACCGGACCGTATGTAAATCGGATGTTCTAAAATCACATATAAAACATATAAATGAGTCATAGGGATTTGTCCTTATGGCTCATTTTTTATGGAAAGAAACATGGAGGAAGTGACAGAATGGAGATTACAGAATATCTTCCGGTAGATTTTCGAACGCAGATGGAAGCAGAAACGTTGTGCGGGGCAGAAGAAATCCGGCTTCGGGTCGGACAACCGCTGGAAATTTTATATGCGGATGAGAAAGAAAAAGAGATTGGGCTGCTCACGGAAGCACATATGCGGGAGGTACTGAATTATCTGAGTGGATATTCCGTGTATGCACTGGAAGAAGAACTGCGACAGGGGTATTTTACGCTGGAAGGCGGGCACAGGATCGGGGTTTCCGGGCGGGCAAGCTATGAGAAACACGGAACCTCAAGCTGTATGAAGCTGTTAAGCTGTATCAGCGGTTTAAATATCCGTCTGGCTCACGAAAAAAAGGGGTGTGCATCGGTACTGATTCCATGGCTGTATTGCGGAGAGAATGTATATCATACGTTTTTCTTTGCACCGCCGGGGGTCGGAAAAACAACCTATTTAAGGGATTGTATCCGGCTGCTTTCGAAAGGAAATCACCTGCGTGCCGGGAAAAAGGTCGGGGTAGTCGATGAACGGTCGGAAATTGCCGCGTGTTACCGGGGAATTCCGCAAAACGATCTGGGTCCCCGCACGGATGTGCTGGACAATTGTCCGAAGGAACATGGAATCCATATGCTGCTTCGTTCCATGTCCCCGCAGATCATTGCAGTGGACGAACTGGGACTTCCGGAGGACTTTGCTGCGGTGGCAGACTGTGCCCGGTGCGGGGTATCGATCCTTGGAACTATACATGCCGGCAGTGTCTTAGAGGTTTTGCACCGCCTGCAGATGGGCGGACTGGATCTGATCCGCTCACAGATGCGGCTCATCGGTCTGCAGAGAGAACCGGACGGGCGCCGGATTCTCACCGTATATGAGGGAGGAGGAAATCCATTGTGGCAAGGATTTTCGGAACCGTCCTGATACTGGCAGGGTGTGCTGGATTTCTGTACAAATGGGCAGAGGGGGAAAAAGCCAGACAGCGGATGGCGGGGGAATGGATACGCCTGTTTGTGCGCTGGGGATATGCACTGGAACAGGAACATGTGCGGTTGTGCGATTTTTTGTCTTTTTATGAAACGGCAGATGCATCCATGCAGGCATTTCTGGATGAGGTCTGTGTATGTATGCGCAACCATCAGAATCCAAGCGGACACAAAATCTGGCAGGATTGTCTGCAGAAGCACAAAAGAGAACTGCAGATCGGGCAGGAGGGCTGGGAAATCCTTACGTCTGCCGCAGGAGCATTTTATGGCGAAAGCAGTGCAGAGAATCTGCGATGCAATGAAATCTGCAGAAAACGGATGGAAAAATTTCTGGCAGAGTCACGATTGGAATTTTTTAAAAAACAGCGGGTGTATCTGCCT
>ENA-OQKX01000095-OQKX01000095.1-human-gut-metagenome-genome-assembly--contig:-NODE-95-length-16894-cov-2.873979_pt1 | contig 16894 bp, 15 predicted proteins | sample MGYA00242654_ERZ504810 | MGnify/ENA primary metagenome ERZ504810 (study PRJEB26092, sample SAMD00036378) | human gut metagenome | host: Homo sapiens | study: EMG produced TPA metagenomics assembly of... | reverse complement strand
AACGGACCGGGAAGAGATGATATCATTTACCGTGAGTCTTCTCTGAACAAGTAATCGAAACAAGTAACAGAGCCTGTAAAAAGCAGCGAATCGAATCTGATCCGGTTTGCTGCTTTTAGAGTATAAGAAAGCCTATGCAGATAGAAGTAATAATTGAAAAAAAATCACATAAACTTGATGCAGAAGAAGGAAAAACCATTTTAGAGACACTTCAGGAACATGGAATCCATGTGCTGACAGCGCCATGCGGCGGCAGGGGAAGATGCGGAAAGTGTACCGTAGAGGTGGAACATATGGGAGAAGTACTTGCCTGTATGACAAAAGTAACCGATGGGATGCGCATCACAATTCCGAAAGTGCAGCTTCGCGCACAGAAGTCTAAAATTGCAGAAAACGGAACGGTCACACATTATCCGGCGGATGACGGAGAAGGGCTGGATGCGGCATGCGATATCGGCACGACGACGGTGGTCTGCCATCTGATCGATGGAAAGACAGGAGAAAAGCTGGCAACGGTCAGTGAACCAAGCGCACAGAGAAGTTTTGGTGCAGATGTGCTTTCACGTATTCAGGCAGCCGAAGCAGGAAAACTGGAAATATTAAAAGAACAGATTATTTTTCAGATCGCACAGATGCTTCGGACACTGCAGAAAAAAACAGGGAGAGGGGAACAGATTCATCGTCTTGCCGTGGTGGGAAATACGGTAATGTGTCATCTGTTTGCGGGAATTTCGCCTGTTTCCATCGGGGTGACGCCGTTTATGCCGCAGGAATTCTTTGGAAAAGAGTATACCGGAGAGCAGCTGGGACTTACGGATTGCAGATCGGTATACATAGCACCGGCGGTTGCAGGATTTGTCGGAGGAGATATTACTTCGGATCTTTTGGCAGTGATGCAGAAGAACCCCAAAGAGAAAGTGCTTCTTCTGGATATTGGAACGAACGGAGAGATGGCGGTCGGAAACGAAGATCAGATTTATTGCTGTGCCACGGCGGTCGGATCTGCATTTGAAGGTGCGGAGATGGCGATGGGAATGCCGGCAGCGGTCGGAGCGATATCCCATGTCTGGCTCGACCAGCGAAGAATCCGGGTGCAGGTAATCGGAGACGAGGAGGCGTGTGGTATTTGCGGTTCCGGTCTGATTGATGCACTTGCGGTAATTTTAGAGATGGGGCTTCTCGATCACACAGGATTGTTAAAGCAGAAACAGTCGGTCTCAGTTGCTTACCGGAAATACCTGGGAGAATATGCAGGGCAGCCATGTGTCTGGCTGGCGCATAAGGTATGTGTGACGCAGGAAGATATCCGGGGACTACAGCTTGCAAAGGCAGCATTTGCAGCCGGAATGCGGATTCTGCTACAGGACAGTCATACTTCTTATGAACAGCTGGATCATGTTATTCTCGCAGGTGGTTTTGGCAGCTATCTGAAAAAAACGAATCGGCAGCGGCGATTGGACTGATCCCAAAGGAATTACTCCGATTACGGATTCAGTTGAAATGCAGCCGGAGAAGGCGCAGTATCAGCAGCTATTTCAAAAAAAGCAAGAGAGCAGCTTTCCATAATTCAGAAAAGTATGCATTATATAGAACTGTCTACCCATCCGGATTTTTCACAGGAATATATGAACCAGATGGATTTTGATGGAAGCGAGCGATAGAAAGGGAAAAAATGATAGAACTGATAGAGGTATTAAAAGCCGTATTATTTGGAATTGTGGAAGGCGTGACCGAGTGGCTTCCCATCAGCAGTACCGGGCATCTGATTCTGCTGAATGAAGTGGTCAAACTGAAAGTAAGTGATGAATTTTACAGCATGTTCGAGGTCGTGATCCAGCTGGGAGCGATTCTTGCGGTCGTTGTTTTATTCTGGAGCCAGATCTGGCCGTTTGGAAGAAAAAACAATGTAGCACCTTTGACAAAACGGGGACCGGGCGCATGGATCAAAACAGATATTTTTAAATTGTGGTTTCATATTCTGGTTTCTACCATTCCGGCAGCGGTGATCGGTGTTCTTGCGGATGACTGGGTGGAGGAACATTTTTACAATTACCAGATGGTATCTGTCATGCTGATTCTGTTTGGTATTGCGTTTATTCTGATTGAGAATTCCCATAAAGGGAAAAATTCCAGAATCCATACGCTTGCAGATATCGGTTACGACACGGCACTTTTTATCGGTCTGTTTCAGCTGATCGCTGCAATCTTTCCGGGAACCTCCCGGTCTGGTGCAACGATTGTCGGAGCACTTTTGATCGGAGTGTCCAGAACCGTTGCGGCAGAGTATACGTTTTTCCTTGCCATTCCGGTTATGTTTGGTGCCAGTATCTTAAAGATTGCGAAGTTTGGACTGGATTTTTCGACATCCGAGGTCGTTATCCTGTTTGTGGGATGTGTCATTGCATTTGCGGTTTCCCTGATTGTTATCCGTTTTCTGATGGGATATATTAAAAAACACGATTTCAAGGTGTTTGGATATTACCGGATCATTCTTGGCATTTTTGTGCTGGCGTGTGGATTTTTAGGAGCATTACATGCTTAAACTATATATCCGGCCGGTCTGTTTCCAGCGTCCGGAAGAAGAGGAGAATTCGCTGTCTCTTCTTGTGGAGAGCCGCAGGGAGAAAGTAAGAACAATAAAAGGAAAAGAAAACCGCAGCAGATCCATTGCGGCGGGTCTTCTGCTCCGGCATATGCTGCTGGAAGAACAGATCCCTTATGCCGAAGAATCTTTTGGGCTGGAAGGACATGGAAAGCCGCGTCTGAAAAAAGATGGGGTTTTCTTAATTTAAGCCATGCGGGAGCATACGCAGTGGGAGCACTGTCGGATGTCCCGGTAGGTGTGGATGTGGAACAGCAGAACCGTTTTTGGCAGGAAGCCCGCAATCAGAAGCTGGCAAAGCGGATATTAACGGAAGCGGAATGGAACTGGTGGAAAGATGCCGGGGATGATCCGCAGGAACTGCTCCGGTTCTGGACAAGAAAAGAAAGCTATGTGAAAATGACCGGGGAAGGAATGACAAAGGCATTTCATACCGTGGATACCCCTGTCATAGGGAAATACTATTAAAGAAAATTCCGCTGGGAACCATAAAAGACAGATATCTGATCAGTGTCTGTACGCAAGGAAGATAGGACTTGCGATTTTGTATGTAAAATGTTAGATTAATATCTGGAGGCAGAATATGCATGATGAATTAACAAAAAAGGATATTAGAAAAAATGGAAGGCAGAGATCGAGCACCGGAAGCTGGTGGTTCGGAAGGAAGCCCTCGAAGATGTAAAAGAAGCACGTGCCCAGGGAGACCTGAGCGAAAATTTTGAATATAAGGCAGCCAAAAAGTTTAAAAACGAAAATGAAAGCCGTATCCGTTATCTGGAAAAAATGATCAAGACAGCAGTGATTGTTTCTGAAGACTCTCCGGAAGATGAAGTTGGAATGAACAATACCGTCGATATTTATTTTGAAGAGGACGATGTGACGGAAACATATAAACTGGTGACAACAGTCAGAAGCAATTCACTGAAAAATCTGATCAGCCGGGAATCACCGCTTGGCGCAGCTATTTTCGGGCATAAAGCCGGAGATCGCTGTGAAGTTCATGTAAATGATAATTATTCCTATTTTGTACAGATTAAGCGTATTGTCAATACTGTGGATGACGGCACAGATGAGCTTCGAAAATTTTAACAACAGGAGACAAAAATAAAATGAAAGTATCGGAAATTTTAAAGAAGAATGAGGTGACCATCTCATGTGAGATTTTCCCGCCAAAACAGGGAGCACAGCTGCAGAATTATAAGGCAATTGCAGCAGAAATCGCAAAATTAAAACCGGCGTATATCAGCTGTACGTATGGTGCGACTGGCGGAACAAGCGATTATACGGTGGAGATCGCAGATGCGATCAATTCATACGGAGTACCGGCGATTGCACATCTGACCTGTGTTTCTTCCACTAGGGAGAAGGTACATACCGTAATCAGCGAACTCAAAGAGCGTGGAATTGAAAATATTCTCGCACTCCGCGGAGATATCCCGACCAATACAGATTTCCCACTTCCGGATCAGTATCACCATGCGATTGAGCTCATCCGTGAGATCAGGGAAGCCGGTGATTTCTGCATCGGTGGTGCATGTTATCCGGAGGGACATCCGGAGGCTTCCAACATGGATGAAGACTTAGCTCATCTGAAAGAGAAAGTGGATGCAGGCTGTGAGTATCTGACCACACAGATGTTTTTCGACAATAATATTTACTACCGCTTTTTATACAAGGCACTTGCAAAGGGGATTGATGTGCCGGTCACAGCAGGAATCATGCCAGTGACCAATGTTGCACAGGTAAAGCGGACAATTTCCCTGACAGGAAACCTCGTTCCAGCCAAATTTTTGAGTATTGTGGATCGGTTTGGGGATAATCCTGCAGCCATGAAACAGGCTGGAATTGCCTATGCAACCGAGCAGATCATTGATCTGATTGCCAATGGAGTCAACCACATTCATATTTATTCCATGAATAAACCGGATGTCGCAGCGGCAATCATGAACAATCTGTCACAGATTTATGTGAGAGAGCAGGCATAAGAATGAAGAAAAAGGAAGAACAGCTGGTCCGTAAAGTGACCGATATGATACAAAAAACGCGGGAAGGAAAACTGCACTGGGATATTCAGTGCCAGACTACCGAGTACAACGATCCGGCGAAGAAACCAGTGGAAACCGAAGAGGGAGAGACATGGGTGATTGATGAGTGTTTTGTTTCCTATCACTGTATAGATCAGGAAAAAGAATTTCTATTGGTTTCTTATGAGCAGATCTACACCTGCGGAGAGAAAAAGAAGTCCTGCAATTTGATTTTTCTGCCACCGCTTGGCATCCGCTTCTTCGATGTGGATGTTTTAGCTCCGTATGCAGTGGAGACGGATCAGATGCTGGTCTACGAAGTACATATGCTGTGGCTGACCGTGCTGGAGCAGTACAAAAAGATCCACAGAGCATGGAACTGGATGTGACAGGGCGCGAGCTGATACTGCAGCAATAAACATGAATATACAATGTGTATAATAAGTTAAAAAACCTCTGGAATTTTTAGACAAATTTCCAGAGGTTTTTTGGCAGTTTTTCCAACTTTATTTCGTATACATTTTCAAGTATAATGAAAGACGAAAAAAACCGAAAAATCATTCAAAAGGAGGAAAAAATGGGAGAGAGAAGGTTTTCAAAAAAGAACCGTTTTGTAAGTTTTTTACTTGCAATTGCGATGGTTCTGACACTTTTGCCGATTGGGGCGGTACAGGCAAAAGCAGAAGGCAGCAGACAAATTATTATGCACTTCGAAAATTCTACAAATTGGGAGGCTGTTTATACGCAAATAGCCGAAGGAGATAATAGCTCGAAGGATATTGATGGCTATGGTTATGCAAATGGCTGGCCAGGAGCTGAAGTAGAACAAGATTCAGCAAATGACGGCTGGTATAGCTTTACAATTAGCACAAATTCAGATGAGAAATTCCATTGTATATTTAACAATAATGGAAAAGGAAAACAAACAGATAATATTGAATTTACGGCAAATGATTCTAAAGTAGAAAAGTGGATTACTGGCGAAAAAGGGAAAACGGTAACCAGTGATCAGAAACCGGAAGGGTGGAAGGAATCTACAAGCAGCGCACCAGTAAAACCGGTTATAAAAGTACAGAGTCCAGTTGTAAATGAGGATCGTACCGTTACATTTAATTTGGATGCAACAGGCGAATATAAAGATGCAAAAGATGTTCGGCTTATGGGAACTGTCGGAGGAACGGACTGGGATAATGGATTATCAATGGAAAAGGAAGGGGATAAATTTACCGTAACAGTTCAAAAACAAAACCCTGGAATATATGCGTATAAGTATAAAATTGGGACGAACTGGTTCAAAGACCCTGCAAATGATGCCGTGACAGACGGCAATAGTAGATTAGTAGTTCCGGGGCTTGAATCAAAAAATCTGGAAGCTGTAGCAGGTAAGGACTTAGAACTTCCTAAAACATTAAAATTATATAGCAGTGATGGAACAAGCAGTGATGAAAAAGTTTCATATACATTAAAAGATTCTCCTTTAAAGGATAAGGTTACATTGACAGATGAAACAATCAATGTGAAAAAAGGCAGTGGAATAACAACTGTTGAGTTAACCGCAACTGCTGGTAATGAAACGTCAGATGTTATTGTTAATGTTGTGGAAAAACAGTATAAAGTAACAATTAATATGTATTCTCCAGATTTTGAAATGAAAGCTGGAGTATCCGATGTATATATATATGATAAAAATGGTAGTGGAAAAGAGTTTGTTCCCTTAAACGAAACAGAAGAAGACTCGGCGAACAATGTGACCTGGTTACAGGGGACGGTTTTAGTTTCGTTTAATTCGCTTGGGATTATTGGAAGACCAACGGCGGGGTCATGGGATGGACAGGATAGTAATCAGTATTATGTTATTGATGAGGAAAAATCAGAAATAACCTTATGGTATGTGTTTGGGAAAAAACCGGTTACAGAAAAACCGGTCATTACCAAAGCAGATCCAAGGTATCTGTGTCTGGAATACGAAAATGATACTTTGACAACCACTCCGGAGTTTTATTCATGGACTACTGGTATTGAAGAGAAAGTACGCAAACCATTTGAATCTGCAGGAGCAGGAAAATGGAAGATCAAAGTTCCTGTTAAATCAACTTGTACGAAGGTTGATTTCGTGGTTGTGCTGGATCCTTCCGGCTCTGACTGGATCAAGGATGGAGGAGATCACTCCATTGCATTCCCACAAGAACAGAACGTTGTATGCGCAAGCATGAAAAAAGGGGAAGAACCTGTATTGAGTGCTCCATACAATAAGGGATATGAAGTCCTTCCAAAAGAAAATAAGATTGCATTTTATTATCGGGATGATAACGCCTTAATTGATGATAAGCTTGCAGATATGAAGGTATCTGTAGATATCAATGGTACGGAATATGAAATGACTTATAATGCTGGGAATAAGCGTTTTGAGTATAACTATAACAAACTGGAAAGCGGACGTACATATTATCGTTATAAAGTCGGGGATGAATATATTTTAGACAAATATAACGATAAGCAGGAACAAAAAGAGGGAAACGATTATTCTTATATTGAGTATTATAAACTGAATGCCACTATTCAGGCAGAGGTAATGAATGCGTCATTTAATTATAATGAGAATAATGTCGTAAAATTTACTGTAAATCAGGATGAGAATGAGACAAAGAATGAGACAAAGAAGATGGAAGTTGCATCTGCAAGTATTGATGTTTCTTCTTTAGGTGGAAGCAGTACATTGGCAATTGTACCGGATTTGCAGGCGGTAACAATATCAGCCACAACAGATACTTCGCTAGGTAAGAAAACATTGCCAATTGTTGTAACAGATCAGTATGGAAATGAGTATTCAACAAGTGTACAGGTTGAAGTGACTGCTCGAACCAGGAAAAATGCGAAAGATTTTGATTGGGATGAATCCGTTATTTATTTTATGGTAACGGACCGCTTCTTTGATGGAAATGAATCAAACAATACAGCAAGCGGAGCACAGACTTACGGAAAGGATAATGCAGGTCTGTATCATGGTGGTGATTTCGCAGGAATTACACAAAAGTTAGACTATTTAGAGGATTTGGGAATTAATACAATCTGGATTACTCCTATTGTAGAAAATATTCCGGGAGTTACGGTAACTGACACGGGAAAAGAAGATGTTCCGTACAATGCTGCATACCATGGATATTGGGCAAGCGATTTTACAAAACTGAACCCAACGCTTGGAACAAAAGAAGAATTCCAGACATTGATCGATCAGGCACATAACCGCGGTATTCGTATTATGGTAGATATTGTGGTTAACCATGCCGGATATGATACAAAGTTTGGCGATATGATCCGGAGTGAGGACGATGTTGTATCCGGAAGTGACCAGAAGGATTCCTTAAGTGATTTGCCTGATTTTAAAACAGAAGACCCTGCGGTCAGCGCGCAGCTTGTAAAGTGGCAGACCCAGTGGGTAAAGGATTTTGGCATCGACTATTTCCGTGTTGATACAGTTAAACATGTGGAAAACGATACTTGGGCAGAATTAAAAAATGCTCTGACGGAAGTAGATTCAGATTTTAAGATGATTGGAGAGTATGCAGGAGGAGGCTATGCTTCTAATGGCAATACTTTAGGAACCGGAGAAATGGATTCGGATCTGGATTTTGATTTTAATGATCAGGCAGCTAATTTTGTAAAAGGAAATATTTCTTCTGTAGAAAATTTCCTGGCATCCAGAAACAGTGCGTTAAATAATACTTACATGACAGGACAGTTTCTTGGAAGTCATGATGAAGATGGATTTAAGCAGAAACTTTGGATGTGGAATGAAAGAGATGCAGCAACTGCAGCGTCTATGGTTGCAAGCAAAGCGTTACAAAATTACTAGCAAAGGGACAGCCAGTGAGTTTATTATGGTGAGGAAATCGGACAGACAGGATTAAATAATTATCCATATCAGACAAATCGTTATGATTTTGACTGGTCAATAGTAAGTAATGACAATAAGACCTATCAGCATTATAAGAAGATGCTTTCTATCCGTAATGCATATACAGATGTATTTGCAAGAGGAGACAGAAAAACAATTTTAGCATCTGATGAAAATGGTTATGATATTGTATCCAGAAGCTACAAAGGAACAAAATTATATGTTGGTTTAAATATCAAAGATGTTGCACAGACTGTAGAAATTCCAGTTAGTGAAAATAATGGAACTGTTTTGAAGGATCTGTATTCTGGAAAAACATATACGGTAAGTAACGGAAAGATTAAAGTGATCATTCCAGCGGCAACAGATGGTGGCACCGTTGTTCTGGAAAATAATTCAAGTACCAACGGAGGTTCTACCGGAGGAAGTTCTTCCAGCGGAAGCACAACAACCGAAACCAAGCCTTCTGAAGATACCAAAAAGGATACAACAACGATCGTTATCCTGCAGAAAACTTCCGGAAGAACGACTGCAACCGTAACAGTCACAAAGGATGCAAGCGGAAAAGTAACCGCAGAGGCAGCAGTAGCAGCAACTGGAAAGACAAGCAAAACAGGCGTGAAAGCAACCGTAAATGCCGATGTGATCCAAGCTGTAACAGAAGCTGCCGGAACGAAAGACGTAACCATCACACAGGAAGTCAAGAAAGCAGATGGAACCACTGCATACACCGTACAGGTAAATGCAGCAGACGTCAAAGCAGGTGCAAAACTTGCAGTCATGAAGAAAGACGAAAAGACCGGAGAACTGGTTCTTGTGAATAAGAAATCGTATAAGGTTACAAAGGACGGTTCCGTATCACTGACTTTCAAAGACCGTGGCGTATACGTCTTAAAGACACAGGCAGAAGTTAAGGCAGCTGCAAAGCAGATTGCAAAGACTATCGCACCTGCAAAGAGCACAGTAAATATTGGTGTAAAAAAGACAACCGTATTCCAGTGGAGCAAGAAACTGAATATGGAAAACGTTGCAAAGATTACCTATAAGTCTTCCAAGAAGTCTGTGGTTTCCGTAAATAAAAACGGAAAGATTACAGGAAAGAAGAAGGGAACCGGAAAAGTAACGGTAACCGTTACCTTAAAAGATGGAACAAAGAAAATCGTAACCATTAAGGTAACTGTAAAGTAAGAAAATATCAATAAATTACTCATTATCTGCTATCGGGGCTTATGGAGGGAGAACCTCTGTAAGCCCTGATTTTTATTGGACTTTCATGTGTCACTGTGCTATACTCGTGATACATTAAGGAGGAGGCAAAATGAAGAAATCATATGCAGTGATCACAGGGGCAAGCTCCGGAATCGGTATGGCGTTTGCACGGCAGCTTGCAGCAGAGGGGTATCGTCTGGTGCTGGTTGCACGCAGAGAGGACCGGCTACAGGAACTGGCGCAGGAATTACAAAAGAAGGGAACCGAGAGCATTGTGATATCGGCAGATTTGTCACAAAAAGAAGCCTGTTATCACCTGATGCAGCAGATCGAGAAGCTGCCAGTCGGGATATTGATTAACGATGCGGGATTCGGTGACTGTGGCAGCTTTCTGGAGACGGACGCAGATAAGGAAATGCAGATGATTGATGTAAATGTTAAGGCTATGCATCTTCTTATGAAGCTGATGCTTCGCCGTATGGAGAAGCAGGAGGGCGGTTACATCTTAAATGTGGCTTCCTCGGCGGGACTTCTTCCGGCAGGGCCTTATATGGCCACCTATTATGCGACCAAAGCTTATATAGCCAGCCTGACACGTGCCGTGGCACTCGAACTGAAACAGAGAGGCAGCCGCGTGTATGTGGGGGCATTATGTCCCGGACCGGTGAATACAGAATTTAATGCCGTTGCAAATGTAGAGTTTGCACTGGCAGGAATTACTCCGGAATATTGTGTTAGATATGCTTTAAAGCAGATGAAAAGGCGCAAAGTAGTGATTGTTCCTACGTTGACGCTAAAAGCCGTGACAACCTGTGGAAGATTTATACCACAAAAAGTGCTGATTGCAATTACCGCACATCAGCAGAAAAAAAAGCTCAGAGCAGAGGATATATCATAAGATGGAAGAAATTAAAATCGGTTCCCATGTGGGAATGGCAGGAAAAGAGATGTTTTTAGCGTCCGTAAAGGAGGCAGAAAGCTACGGAGCAAATGTGTTGATGCTCTATACGGGTGCACCACAGAATACCCGCAGAAAAGAAATCAAAGATCTGAATATTGAGGCAGGATGGGCCTATGCAAAACAGGCCGGAATCCGGGAGATTGTGGTTCATGCGCCTTATATCATCAATCTGGCAAATACCGTAAAGCCGGAGACATTTGAACTGGCTGTACAGTTTCTGGAAAAGGAGATCCGGCGCACGGCTGCTATGCGAAGTCATATCCTGGTGTTACATCCGGGGTCCGCGCTGGATGCGGGTGCAGAGGCCGGAATTGCACAGACTGTCCGCGGGCTGAATATGGTGCTGGATGAGAACGAGGATGAGGTATTTATTGCTCTGGAAACGATGGCAGGAAAGGGCAGTGAGATTGGAAGAACCTTTGAAGAAATTAAGGCAATCTATGATGGAGTGAACAAAAAGGAGCGGTTGAGAGTCTGTTTTGATACCTGTCATGTAAACGATGCCGGGTATGATCTGGTGCATGATTACGATGGTGTTTTTAAACATTTTGATCAGGTGATCGGACTCGACCAGATTGCGGTCTTTCATATCAATGACAGTTTAAATCCACTTGGGGCACACAAAGACCGTCATGCCAATATCGGGCAGGGAACCATTGGATTTGAGACGTTGCATCGTCTGGTTCATGATCCACGTTTTATGGAAATTCCAAAGATTTTGGAAACGCCATGGCTTTGTGCAGAGGGGAGACAAAAAAGACGATTCCTCCATATAAAGAAGAAATTCAACAGCTTCTTGCAAAATAATGACAAAAAGGAGAATGGTTATGGAAACAAAACAACCGGGGATTTCCGGCTATTGGTTAAAGCTGATTGCTGTAATTTCCATGCTCATTGATCACACATCGGCCGTTATTTTAGAACAGATTCCGGGACTGGAAAATCCCGCATTTTTGATGCGCATCATTGGAAGACTGGCGTTTCCGATTTACTGTTTTCTTCTGGTAGAAGGATTTTACCATACACGCAGCAGGGCAAAATATGCGGGAAGGCTTTTTTTGTTTGCACTGATTTCCGAGGTTCCGTTTGACCTGGCATTCAGCAGGAGAATGTGGGATTTTTCCAGCAACAATGTCTTTTTTTTGCTGTTCGGACTTTTGGTGATCTGGGGTGTTGAAGGGATAAAGCAGAAGTTTGTGGAGGATGTTTACGGAAATAAGGCCGCAGCCATCCGCGTGATTCTTACCATTGTGACAGTTGCGGCCGGGGGATTTCTGGCACTTCTTTTTTGTACGGATTATGATTTGTCGGGAATTGTGACAATTTTTGCAATTTACATGTTTTATCCGAAGAAAGTGAAGGGAATGGGCATCGGTGTTCTGGTTTTAACCCTGTTGGCAAGTATCATTGAAGCGGCAGCATTTCTGGATATGATACCGGTTTATTTTTACAATGGAACCAGGGGAAAACAGATGAAATATTTCTTTTATGTATTCTATCCGGCACACCTGTTTCTTCTTGCCATGATCGCACGGGCAATGGGACTTTGGGCTTAATATTTTAAGAAGATGTTACGATTCTTATGAAATTCTTATCTTTTTCAGATACAGCTTGCGTTCCTGAAAAAGCGGGAGTACAATGCAGACGAAATGAAAGACAGATAGGAATGGAGGTCTTGGATGATGAGACAAAAATCTTGGAATCAGTTTAAAAAAACAATGGCTGCCTCGACACTGGCAGGAGCGATCACTTTTACAGGGTGTGCGGTGATGCCTTCGGTTACAGCTTTTGCAGATACAACGGAACAGACCGGTCAGGTATCGTATGATAATGAGGTGATGCCGATCCACACGGACGTGCAGACGGAGGCAAAACCGTTGATGAAGGGTACGTCATGTACGGTTTCGGATGGAAAGAACCTGTATTATGCGTTTGAAATGATGGGTGTGCGTATGGGCATTATGAAATACAACACCAAAACAGGCAAAAAGAGTGAGGTATATTCCTACAAAATAGGGAAAAACAAAAAGGGAAGCAATGGTTTTTCCCAGTTATCTGTGGATAAGAAATATATTTATGCAACCTGGGACCGCTACTATGGAACCGATGCAACAAAAGAATATGTTTACCGGATCGCAAAAGACGGGAAATCCGCAAAGAAGCTTGCACTTGGACGTGACCCACAGCTGATAGATGGACGGATTTATTATCTGGCACTGAAAAGTAAAAGTGAAGATGGCATGAATTATTCGGAAGATACCGGAACCGTAATGAGCATGAAGACGGATGGAACGGATAAAAAGAAAGTAGCACAGATTGCAAATAGCGGAGATGCTTATCGGTATTCCCTGTTTCAAAGTGAGGGGAAGATTTACTATACCAAAGAAAACGAGAACAGGACATTTTATGATCTGGAGGGAAACAGTTATCAGAGAGGTTCCTTTGCTGTTAAGGATGAAAATTATCTGAGTGTTTCACTGGAAGCTGTCAATGATGGAACGTATACCTATAGTACGACAGGAAAGGATCGGTACATGCAGACGAAACTCTACCGGACAGATAACAGGACGGGAAAGAAAAACCTTGTGGCATCCTTTAAACTTGGCATTGAAAAATACTCGGTTTGTGGAAATTATGTATTCGTGGAAGCAAATGTTCCGTACAAGGGAGCTGATGTGACTGAGAAACTTGCAGTTTACTGCTATAAGGCAGATGGCAGCAGCAAAGTAAAGCTTGCTTCCTGGTTTCCGGCAGAATAAAATCCGGGTAACAATCGAAAAAATAAAAGAAGCACCGCGACTTGCGGTGCTTCTTTTATTCTGGGGATTTATTTATCCAGATCTTTTTTATCTACATTCTGCAGCATCATTGCACGAACTTTCAGAGGAAGTCCGAACAGTGTGATGAATCCGTCTGCATCGTGATGATCGTACTGATCACCGGTTGTGAAACTTGCCAGAGACTCACTGTAGAGAGAGTATGGAGAAGTTGTGCCGGCTTTGATGATGTTTCCTTTGTAGAGCTTGAATTTTACTTCACCGGTGACATACTTCTGGGTAGAAGTAACAAATGCCTGGATTGCTTCGCGAAGAGGAGTGAACCATTTTCCTTCGTATACAACATTGGCAAGACGGTTGCCCATCTCTTTCTTTGCAGATAAGGTATCGCGGTCGAGAACCAGTTCTTCCAGCTGGTCATGTGCTTCCATAAGGATCGTTCCGCCAGGAGTCTCATATACACCACGGGATTTCATACCAACGACACGGTTTTCTACGATATCGATGATGCCGACACCGTGCTTTCCACCGAGACGGTTTAATTCACGGATGATATCGGAAACTTTCATTTCCTTTCCGTTTACAGTCTTTGGAACACCCTTTTCAAAGGTCATGGTTACATATTCGCCTTCGTCCGGAGCTTTCTCAGGGGAAACACCAAGAACCAGAAGATGATCATAATTTGGCTCGTTTGCAGGATTCTCCAGCTCAAGTCCTTCATGGCTGATATGCCATAAGTTACGGTCACGGCTGTAGCTTTGGTCTGTGCCGAATGGAAGATCGATTCCGTGTGCTTTGCAGTATGCGATCTCTGCCTCACGGGAATCCATCTGCCACTTGTCATCACGCCAAGGAGCAATGATTTTGATATCCGGAGCAAGTGCTTTGATACCAAGCTCGAAACGGATCTGGTCATTTCCTTTTCCGGTAGCACCGTGGCAGATGGCAGCAGCGTTTTCTTTTCTGGCGATCTCTACCAGTTTCTTTGCGATACCAGGACGTGCCATGGCAGTACCTAATAAGTATTTGTGCTCATATACAGCACCAGCCTGTACACAAGGTACGATGTAATCGTCACAGAACTCATCTGTGATATCTTCGATATATAATTTAGAAGCGCCGGATAATTTGGCTCTTTCTTCCAGTCCGTCTAATTCTTCGCCCTGTCCGCAGTTGATACAGCAGCAGACAACCTCATAACCATAAGTCTCCTTTAACCAAGGGATAATAGCGGTAGTATCGAGTCCGCCGGAGTAAGCTAAAACAACTTTTTCTTTCATAAGATTGTATCCTTTCTTTCTATATGGAATTGTACGCTCTCGTACGACTAACCCTACTATACATCAATCCAAATGAAAACACAAGTGAAAAAATATACATAAAATTGCATAAATATACATAAATTTGTGAATATTTGCTATTTACGGATGGAAAAAGATGGACTATTATAGGATAGAATCATATTTTTAAAAGAAAGAAAAGGTAAGAAACATGGTAAAGGTAGGAATTATCGGAGCGACCGGTTATGCAGGAGCAGAACTGGTGCGTATTTTATTGAATCATAAAGAGGCACAGATCGAATGGTTTGGATCAAGAAGCTATATCGATGAAAATTATGCAGATATTTACAGAAACTTTTTTGAACTTGTCGATGCAGACTGTCTGGGTGATAACATGGATGAGCTTGCTTCCCGCGTGGATGTGATTTTCACGGCAACACCACAGGGATTTCTGGCAGGTGTGCTGAATGAGGATATTTTAAATAAGGTAAAGATCATTGATCTGAGTGCGGATTTTCGAATCAAAGATGTTGCTACCTATGAAAAATGGTATAAGATTGAGCATAAAAGCCCACAGTTTATTAAGGAAGCCGTTTACGGACTCTGTGAGATTAACCGTGATAAGGTGACCACCCAGACCCGTCTGATTGCAAATCCGGGATGTTATACGACCTGTTCCATTCTGACAGCATATCCGCTGGTAAAAGAGGGACTGATTGATCCGGATACATTGATTATTGATGCAAAATCCGGTACTTCCGGAGCGGGACGTGGGGCAAAGACACCGAACCTGTTCTGCGAAGTGAACGAGAGCATGAAAGCATACGGTGTGACAACACACAGACATACACCGGAGATTGAGGAGCAGCTCGGCTATGCGGCAGGAAAAGAGATCCTTTTAAACTTCACTCCGCATCTGGTTCCCATGAACAGAGGCATCCTCATCACCGCTTACGCTTCCCTTAAAAAAGACGTTTCCTATGAGGAAGTGAAGGCTGCATACGATAAATATTATGAGAAGGAACAGTTCGTCCGCGTGCTGGATAAGGATGTCTGCCCCCAGACCAAATGGGTGGAAGGCAGCAACTATGTGGACGTAAATTTCAAGATTGATCCCAGAACCCACCGTATCATCATGATGGGTGCTATGGACAACCTGGTAAAAGGAGCCGCAGGACAGGCCGTGCAGAACATGAACCTGCTCTTTGGGCTTCCGGAGAACGAGGGACTGAATCTCGTTCCGATGTTCCCCTGATCGGGTGAAAGGAGTAGAAAGATGAAAGTAATCGAAGGCGGCGTAACCGCTCCCAAAGGATTTCAGGCGGCAGGAATTTTTGCCGGCATCAAAAAAGATAAAAAAGATATGGCTATGGTATACAGCGAGGTTCCCTGTGTGGTGGCCGGAACTTTTACCACGAATGTGGTAAAGGCGGCTCCTGTCAAATGGGACCAGCATGTGGTCTATGAGGTAGGAAAGGCCAGCGCTATCGTGGCAAACAGCGGTATCGCCAATGCCTGCACCGGCGAGGAAGGCTACGGCTACTGCCGGGAGACCGCAGTGAAGACAGCAGAGCTTCTGCATGTAGCAGAGGATCAGATTCTCGTGGCTTCCACCGGCGTCATCGGACGCCAGCTTCCGATGGACAAGATCAAGGGCGGCGTGGAAAAAATGATCCCTCTGCTCTCTGACACAAAAGCGGCAGGCACCCTGGCGGCTGAGTCCATCATGACCACCGACACGATCAAGAAAGAGACTGCCATCGAGTTTACGCTCGGCGGAAAGACTGTGACCATCGGCGCTATGAGCAAGGGCTCCGGCATGATCCATCCCAACATGTGTACGATGCTGGCCTTTATCATGACGGACGTGGCGATTTCCAGAGAGCTTCTCCAGAAGGCTTTAAGCTCTGTGGTAAAAGATACCTATAATATGATCTCTGTGGATGGCGATACCTCCACCAACGACACGGCTCTTCTGCTGGCCAACGGTCTGGCAGGCAACCCGGAGATCACTGAGGAAAACGAAGATTATGAGACTTTTGTGAAGGCCCTTTATCAGGTAAACGAGACCCTGGCAAAGACCATGGCCGGGGACGGAGAGGGCGCGACCGCTCTTTTCGAGTGTAAGGTCATCCATGCGAAATCC
>ENA-OQKX01000093-OQKX01000093.1-human-gut-metagenome-genome-assembly--contig:-NODE-93-length-16965-cov-2.603160_pt1 | contig 16965 bp, 16 predicted proteins | sample MGYA00242654_ERZ504810 | MGnify/ENA primary metagenome ERZ504810 (study PRJEB26092, sample SAMD00036378) | human gut metagenome | host: Homo sapiens | study: EMG produced TPA metagenomics assembly of... | reverse complement strand
ACGCCAACGGCATCGTGCACGTGTCCGCCAAGGACAAGGGCACCGGCAAGGAACAGTCCATGACCATCACCGGTGGTTCCGGCCTGCCGAAGGACGAGATCGACCGCATGGTCAAGGAAGCCGAAGCCCACGAGGCCGAGGACAAGAAGCGTAAGGAAGACGCCGAGACCCGCAACCAGGCCGAGTCCTTCGCCTATCAGACCGAGAAGCTCGTCAATGACAACAAGGACAAGCTCTCCGACGATGTGGCCAAGGAAGTCACCGACAAGGTCAACGAGCTCAAGGAAGCCCTGAAGGGTGAGGACATTGAGAAGATCAAGTCCGCCCAGACCGAGCTGATGACCTCCGCCCAGAAGATCGGCCAGGCCCTCTACGCACAGCAGGGCGCCGCCGACGCCGCCGGTGCGGCCGGCGCTGCTGGCGCAGGCGCTGCCGGCTCCGCTTCCAACGGCTCCGACGACGACGTGGTTGACGCCGAAGTCGTGGACGACGACAAGGACAACAAGTAATCATGTCCGATTTCAACAAGGACGAGTACCTGAACGACCTGCCCGACATGGATGACCTGTCCGGGCAGGCCGCCCCGGCCGCCGCTTCCGCTGCTGACGGCGCTTCCGCCGATTCCGCCGCTGCCGCCGCTGGCGCAACGCAGGAAGGTGCAGCTCAGCCGGCTGCCGCGCAATCGCAAGAAAATGGCGATTCCGCTGCCGCTGACGGTGCTGACAAGGCAGGCGCTGCCGACGGCAAAGCCGACGATACGCTGACCCCCCTTGGCCAGGCCAAGAAGGAAGCCGCCGAATATCTGGAGGCGCTGCAGCGCGAACGCGCGGAGTTCATCAACTTCCGCAACCGCGCGCAGAAGGAGCAGGAACGCTTCCGCCAGCACGGCATCATCGACGTGCTGACCGCGCTGCTGCCCGCCCTCGACGATATCGACCGCATTCGCGAACACAGCGAAATGGACGATTCGTTCAAGGCCGTCGCCAACAAGATCGACAAGGCGTTCGAGAAGTTCGGCGTGGAGAAGTTCGGCGAAAAGGGCGAGGATTTCGACCCGACGAAGCATGACGCGATCCTGCACAAGCCGGATCCGAATGCCGAGAAGGAAACCGTCGACACCGTGGTGGAAGCCGGCTACCGGCATCGGCGACCGCGTGATCCGCGCGGCCCGTGTGGTCGTGGCTTCTCCGCAGAACTGATCGCGCATTCGCACAATCCGCGTATCCGCGCGAAACGCATGTGACGAGTAATCGGGCCCCTCTGAAAAACGAGGGGCCTTCGATTACCTGAAACAACGGTTCAACGACAACTGTTTGAAAGTTTGAAAAACTGTACTTTTTACTGCATGAAAACCTCACGAAAGGAGGCACATCATGGCTGAGAATGAATGGCTGAGCAAGGATTTCTATAAGGTCCTCGGTGTCTCCAAAGACGCCACCGACGCCGAAATCACCAAAGCGTACCGCAAGCTGGCGCGCAAATACCATCCCGACCTGAACAAGACGAAGGAAGCGGAGGAGAAGTTCAAGGACATCTCCGAAGCGTACGACGTGCTGAGCAACAAAGAGAATCGTCAGAAATACGATGCGATCCGCCAGTTTGGCATGGGCGGCGCGCGTTTCGCCGGCGGTTCCGGCCAGGGCGGCTTCGACGCGGGCGCGTTCTCCGACATCTTCGGCTCGATGTTCGGCGGCGGCGCAGGCATGGGCGGCAATGGCTCGCGATCCGCTTCCAGACCAATGGCGCGGCAATCCGAACCTCAACGACATCTTCTCGATGTTCGGCGGCGGTGCGGGCGGCCCGGGCGCAGGCTCCGCCTACGAACGCTACGGCGCTGACGATTACGAGCAGCCGCGGCCGGAAAATGGCGAGGACCGCAACTCCAAGATCCGCCTGACCTTCCGCCAGGCCGTCAAGGGAGCCACGGTTTCGCTGTCCGCGGACGGCAAGAAGTTCAAGACGCACATCCCCGCCGGCGTGCGCGACGGGCAGAAGATCCGTCTCACCGGTAAGGGCAAGCCGGGCCGCAATGGCGGCAAAAACGGCGATCTGTACCTGCATATCACCGTCGCCGAAGACCCGAAATTCACCCTGCGCGGACGTGACATCATCATGCCGCTGCCCATCACCGTCAGCCAAGCCGTGAACGGCGCGAAAGTGACGGCCACGGATATCGACGGCAACGAAATCGCCTTCAAAGTGCCTGCCGGCTCGTCCAGCGGCGCGGAAGTGCGCATCGCAGGCAAGGGCGTGGTGAATCCGCACGAGAACGGCGATTTGGTCGGTCGTGTGGAAATCCGCGTTCCGGAGCATCCGAACCTCGTTGCCAAGCATGCCGCGAAGGAATTCGACAAGGCATGCGGTGACTTCGCCGACGAGCTCGCTCGGGAGCGCTGACCGCCATGGCACGCTCATCGCGGACTTCCCAAGCCTCCCAAGCGCGCGCCACACGGCAGATCAAGCGGCTGTATGAAATGTGCGCCATGGCGATCGTGGCCGGCCGGGCCGACCTGGACGGTGCCGCCGAAGTCGGTTTCGACATCGAGCTGCCCGTCTTCTCGGTCGGTGCGGCCGGCGAGCTCGCCAACGTGCATCCGCAGACGCTGCGCCAGTACGATCGCCTTGGCTTGGTCGTACCGCAACGTACGGAAGGTGGCGCGCGACGCTATTCGCTGCGCGATATCTCACGGCTCGCGCAGGCGCAGCAACTCAGCCAGGAGGAAGGCATCAACCTGGCTGGAATCACGCGCATCCTCGAACTTGAGGAAGAGAACCGCGAGCTGCGCCGCCAAGTGGAGCGGCTGCGCAAGCCGGCCGGTTCCAGCGTGTTCGCCGCGGACGCGGACGGTGGCATCGTGGAAGTCGAGCGGTCCCAGCGCGCGCGCATGTGGCGCAGGCAGCTGCGAGCCGATGCACGGCAGCTTCCGTCGCGCGAATCCGTACGGGCGGAACGTGCGGAAGAGGGGGACGATATGGGCTCCAGGTCAGTGGTAGTTTGGGGAATTCGCTGACAGCCCATTCGCTGACTTTCCTGAAAAGCGCTGGAAAACCCTAAAAAATCTAAAAAAACAGCAAAATCGGGCATATATCGCGGGGGTATGCCCGATTTTTGGTATGCAACTACTCATAACGCCGCATCTGTCTCGCAATGATGTCTCTATTGTGAGGAATAATATTACGTATCCGCGTTGAAGTTCGTATTTCTTCCGGCTGGCCCACAGCTTCGATGAAATATGACTGCTTATTTCCGCGAAGAATCGGGGGAGGGCATGCGGTGGATACAGAAAGGTTAGGAGCGTACAGTGCCAAGAGTTGCGTTCACCGCAAAGACCCGCAAATACCTGGGGTCTCTCGATGCTGTGGAATCAGTCACTCAGTATCGAATTTGCTATTCCAAGGAATTCCGTGACGACTGCATGCGCAGGTATGCCGAGGGTGGCTCGCCTGCCGCGATTTTCCGCGAGGCCGGCTTGGATCCGAAGATCATCGGCTACAAGCGCGTCGAGCGTTGCATCGCCCGCTGGAAGGCGGAGAATGCCGAGAAGGCCGCTCAGGAGCAGGAGACTCAGGAGTAGTCGCACGCAAGTCTTGCGATTCGTCTAAAAGGGGTCTATGACGGATTGCTGCGATTGCGGCCGACCGATTTCGTCGGATGCGTTGTTCGTTGCGGAGGCACTTGGGGGATTTCCAAGTGCCTCCGTTGCTATGGGTTGGTTGCTGCGTTGGCTTGCGCGAATTGGCTTGTGCATGAGTCGGTTTGCGTGAACCGATTGGTGCGAGCCGATTGGTATGAACCGATTGGCGGACCGGCTTGATGGAACCGTCCCGTTTTTTCTGCGCGCTGAAGCGCTTCCGTCGTGCCGCTCTGCTGAAATGGTCGTAGCTGACGAAGAATGTAGCTATCGGAGAACGAAGCGTAACGATTGCGAGGAAACGTAATGACCGAGCTGAACAACGGTATCCAGAACGGCGCCCAGGAAGTTTCGAAGCTGATGCTCAAAGCCGTGTTCTGGGACATGGACGGCACGCTGATCGATTCCGAACCGTATTGGCATGAAGGCGAGCTGAAAATCGCAGCCGACCACGGCGGATACTGGGATGAGGACCTCGCTTGGCAGGGTTCCGGCACGCCGGTTCCGGACGTGGCACGCCGCATGGTGGAGCACGGCTGCAAGCTGTCGATCGAAGAAATCGGCAAAGGCATGATCGATTACGTGGCGCAGAAGGAATTCGAACGCATTCCGTGGATCGATGGCGTCGAAGACGTGCTGCTGTCGCTGAAGGAGGCGGGCGTGCCGTCGATGCTTGTCACCACATCGCCGCGTCATCTGGCGGAAAACCTGATCGCGCAGGCGCCGGACGGCACGTTCGCCGGTTACGTGTGCGGTGATGACGACGTTGAGAAGAAGCCGTCGCCCGCACCGTATCTTGCGGCGGGCCGCAAGCTTGGCATCGCGCCCGAAGACATGAAGTATTGCATCGCGGTGGAGGATTCCATGTCCGGCCTGCGCTCCGCGGCCGCATCCGGTGCCACCACGCTTGGCCAGACCGGCTTCATGCGCATCGACAATTCCAACGGCCCGCAATTCGCCTCGATCAACGGCTACGACGGCATCACCGCCGCCACGCTCGACGCCTACGTACGTAGCCGCAACGCCTGACGCCTCCGCAATGCGTGTGGTGCGTCTGCACAACCGGCGCGCCACACGACATAATCGCCATTATTAATGTTTAATCGAAGTCGATATCGCCGTCGTTTTGCAGAAATTCCATGAGATTGAGGTGACGTACGCCGTCGCGCTGCAATGGTAGCGGATCCAATGTGAACAGGTATTTCGGATACCCGTCCGCCAATTTGCTGAACGGGCGATATTCGCGTTCCTCGACCTGCGGATCCTGAACGCTCATAGACACTTGGATATAGGCGTACTGGTTGCGCTTTCGGACAATGAAGTCACATTCAAGTTTGCCGATGGTGCCGACGCTGACGTCATAGCCTTTCGACCGCAGATGCGTATATAGCGCGTTCTCCAGTGACGGACCGTAGCTGACTCGCGTATCGGTATTACGGGTGAACCGGATACCGGGATCGGCAAGATAGTATTTTTCCCCGCCCCTGAGCGACTTGCGGGATTTCAGATCGAAGCGAGGACACTTGTAGAGGATTTTGGCGCTCTCCAGCAAACGGACGTAGCTGGCAAGCGTTTCGCGTTTGATGCTGATGCCTTCGCTGTGTTTCAGATACGCGATAATGCCGGAAAGATTCGTGGGCGCTGCGAAATTATTGATGAGATAGTCCTGCACACGGGTGAAAGTATCGCGATTGCGTACTTTTTTGTGGGCGGTGATGTCCTTGTTGAAGATCTGCCCGATGACGTCTTGAATATATGCGGCTTTTGCGTCGGGATCGTCATATTCCAGCGATTTCGGGAACCCGCCGTATGTGAGATAGTCGCGGAAGGCTTGCGATACCGGAATTTCCGGTTTGTTTAGGAAATTCCGCATGCCGAGGTATTCCTGAAAGGAAAGGGTGAACATTTCCAGCTTGATATAGCGGCCGGTAAGTTTCGTGGCAAGCTCTCCGGACAGCAGATAGGAATTTGAGCCAGTGATGAAAATGGAGCAATTACCTTCCTCCCGCCAGCCGTTGATGACGGTTTCGAAGCCTTTCACGTTCTGTACTTCATCGATGAACAGATAACGCAGTCCTGCACCGTAGGCATTCGACATGGCTTGTTCGATGAGTTGATCGAGTTGGTCCGGAGTGGTCACGTTACGGTATTCGCGGCGATCGAGGTTGAGGTAGATGAGATTGGTTTCAGGGATTCCCTGCTCAAAGAGCTCGTTGAGAACTGTGATGAGCAGGCTGGATTTGCCGCATCTGCGGATGCCGGTGATTACTTTGATGAGACCGGAATCGTTGTAGAAAGGACGGAGCTTGGCCAAATAGTGCTCTCTGCGATAGGTGCTCATGTGGTGCTCCTTGTGACTTTTTAGATACCGATAATCCCTGAGATGTGGTTTAACGGGGTCAAAATTGCGAAAATTGCAAAAAATGACCCCGTTAAAACGCTAGTTTAACGTATTTTTGGGTTTGTGTGGACTGTTTGACGTGGACTATCGTACGGGTTTTGCGAAAAATGCGATTTTAACGGGGTTAAAATCGTAAAAATCGCGAAAATGACCCCGTTAAATGGCTTTTTAGAAGTCGGCATGTATGGCGATTCGGCTGGGTTGCGTTTGCGTGGCCGGTGCGGACGGCGCGGTGCGTGCGTGCGGACGGGCGTATGCACGGTGCGAAGAGCGCTGGAAAGTGCGTATGGGAATCGCAAGAAATGCCGGAAACGGCGGAAAACAAAGAAAAAGCCCGCTGCGGTGGAATGAATGCAGCGGGCTTCGTGGAGCTGACGGTAGTCGAAACCGCGACCTCTTCGATGCGAACGAAGCGCTCTACCAACTGAGCTACAGCCCCATGTGCGTCACCTTGTTTAGCAAGACAACTCTCGAAATATTAGTACGGAGTGTGGAAAAATGCAATTCCACACTCCGCGTGTTGTGCTTGCGTTGTATTCGCCGATATTTTTACGACGATTGAACGCTGCTTATTCGGCGTCGGCGGTTTCCGCAGTGTCCTCGGCAGCCGGCTTCTTCTTGCCGAACTTGGCCTTGAGCAGGCCGACGATCGTCGGAATCAGCGACAGCACAAGAATCGCAATAATCACCAATTCGAAATGCTTCTGCACGGCCGGAATACCGCCGAAGAAATAGCCGAGCAGCGTGAACAGTGTGGACCAGCACAGACCGCCGAGCACCGAGAACGGCGTGAAACGGCTCCAGCGCATGCCGGAAATGCCGGAAATGAACGGCATGAACGTGCGGATGAACGGGAAGAAGCGGCCAAGGAACACAGCCAGCGGACCCCACTTCTCAATCATTCTCTCGGTCTTTTCGATGCGTTCCGGAGTCATGGCCTTGACTTTGCCGGATTCGATGATGCGACGTCCGAAGAAGTGGCCGATCCAGTAGTTGCACTGGTCGCCGATGATCGGGGCGCACCAGACCACCGGTAGCAGCGCGAACAGCGGCAGCGCTGACACGCCGGTCTGTGCGTCGGGGGCGGCGAAGAAGCCGGCCGCGAACAGCAGCGAATCGCCCGGCAGGAACGGGAAGAACACCACGCCGGTCTCAATGAAGACGATGAGGAAGATGAAGCCGAGGGTCGGCGCGACGCCCATCGCGATCCAGCTGGCGATCGCGGTACGGGGGTCCTTGATGAGGTTGACGAAGAAATTGATGATATTCATAGGTCTCTCTGTGTGGTTTTGCGCGGTTGCGCGGGGTCGGTTCGTGTGGCTTGCTTTTCCATCGTGCGCAACGAATGTGCCGTTGCGAACCAATCACAGACTACCAACGGGTCTATGCAGTGTGCGTCGCAGTGCGACGACGGGTGGCAAATCTGCACAAATCGTCAATCTTGTGGTTGTTGCTGCTGTCGCCTTGTTTGCGATGCTTCGGGAAGAAGCAATTGCGATTGTCTGCTGGTTGCGTCGGAAGGTGACCGGTTTGCGTGGCTTCGGGCAGAAGTGTGTGCGATTGTCTGCCGGAAACGACGCAAGCTTGGGGACGCTGTGGGCGATACTGGAAAATATGGAGAACTTGAGTGAACGGTCGGACGAAGAAAACGTTGAAACCACCGAAGAAATCGCGCAAAACACTGAACGCGCCGAATCTGGACTTGACGGCCTAGTCGCCGACGTGAACATTCCGCGCGGAACGGTCGTGCTCGCGGCCACGCCAATCGGCAACACCGGAGACGCGTCCGCCCGCCTGATCGCCCTCATGGAAGGCGCCGACATCGTGGCAGCCGAGGATACGCGCCGCCTATACGCGCTCGCGAACCGCCTCGGCATCCGCGTGCCCGGCCGCGTCATCGCCTACCACGACCACAACGAACGCGACAAGGCCGACGGCCTGCTCGACCAGGTCGAACAAGGCGCCACCGTGCTCGTCGTATCCGACGCGGGCATGCCCACCATCAACGATCCGGGACTGGCGATCGTCCGCCGCGCCATCGAACGCGGCCTGCCCGTCACCTGCGCTCCCGGCCCGTCCGCCGTACTCGACGCGCTGTGCCTGTCCGGCCTGCCGACCGACCGCTTCTGCTACGAAGGCTTCCTGCCGCGCAAGCACAGCGAACGTGTGCAGCACCTGCGCGCGCTCAAATCGGAACGTCGCACCATCGTCTTCTACGAAACCCTGCACCGCATCGACGAATCCATGGCCGACCTGCTTGACGTGTTCGGGCCGAATCGCAAAATGGCGTTGTGTCGCGAGCTGACCAAGGATTACGAGCAGATCCGCCGCGGAACCATCGCCGAAATCCGCCAAAGCGTCGTCGACGATCCGCCGCGTGGCGAAATGGTGCTCGTCATCGCCGGCGCTTCCGAGGAGGAGGCCGACGCTGCCGCGCCCGCAACGCTGTCCATTGAGGATCTGGCGGTGCTGTCAGTCGACCGCGCGCAGGAAGACAACCTGCGTATCAAGGACGCGATCTCCCAGGTTGTCGCCGAACATCCGCTGTCTGACGGCTCGCTCGCCAATCGCAAGCAGGTCTACAATGCCGTGCTTGCGATGAAGGGCTGATCGCTTCCGGAACCGTTCATTTCCAATGATTTCAGCAATATCCGCAGCGCTTCGGGAACACCTGGCCCGCCGACCTGCGCAAGATATTCCAGCATTGCAGGCGTCGCCGAAGGATTGGCGACCAGCCACTTGCGCAATCGCGGCGCATATTCCGCGATATGCCACAGCACATCTTGCGCGGTGTCGGCGCTGCACGCCACCAACGGCGTCAATTCGATCGGCGGCGCAGGCGGTTCTACCAATGCCCGCTGCCGCGCGTGCGGCTGATATTTCGGCGGTGCGCGACGTCGTTCGTGGCGTTTGCCATGGCGTCCATGCTGTTCATGTCGTTGCCCATGACGTTTGCTACGTTTCGCGCGCTCTTCATATCTCTTGCTTGCCGTGCGCCGCGACTGTGCAGACGCTTGCCGTGTCTGTCCCGTCTGTCTCGTCTGCCGTGGTTTTTCCGACGGCCGTTGCGATTCACGCATATCCGTCACTGCTTTCCGTCAATCGTCCGGAAAAACTGGCGTGCCCGTGGCGCGTTGCGAATATGGGTGGCCTCCTGCATGACCTGCAGGCAATCGTCGGGGCGGAACCGGAATTCCTGCATGAGCATGCATACGATTTCCGTGACCGGCGACTGCGTTTCCGGCGTGCAGTTCATGGCAAGGTCGCATGCGGTGCGTGTGGGCGTGGTGACGGTGATCGGGCCGACGTCGGTGACATGTTCGTCGGGCGCCTGTCGGTTGAAAACGCTGACTTTGCGACCGTACCTCGCCGTTCGGTAATGCGCTTTTGAAATGATGTCGATCGTGTTGGGAAACATGCCACCCAACCACACCCACGCAGCGGTGCCGGCGCACGCCACGGAACGACTCGGCATCAGCGTTGAGATGATGCTGGCGCGGCCGTACAGCGTGCGCGAATCGTGATACGAGTAGGCGTTGTCGTTGTCAAGTTTGCATACCACGCCTAGGGAATGCAAACGATTCAAACAAATGGGGCCGGGCAGGTCGGCGTCGCCCAAAAGGGGAGGGGAGGTATCCATGCGGGGTACCGTAGCTGATACGGAAAGCGGCGTGCCACCGGCTTCGCGAAAAAAGTGGATAAGTGGACGATGATTGTTGCGTAATACAACAATGTGGATAACCTTGTGGACTACCGTAGCCTGATGCAGGCCGGTCTGCGAGAACGTCATCGACCCCATCCGCCCGTCTTCCGCCAATCGGAATGCGCTGAAAACACGGGATATGGCGCTTTGTATAATCGGGCACCATGAGTCATATTTTGGTGAATGTTGCATGGCCGTATGCCAACGGCCCCCGTCATATCGGCCACGTCGCCGGCTTCGGCGTGCCGTCCGACGTGTACGCGCGCTACGAGCGCATGAAGGGCAATGACGTGCTGATGGTGTCCGGCACTGACGAGCACGGCACCCCAATCCTGGTGGAAGCCGACAAGGAAGGCGTGAGCGCGCAGGAGCTCGCCAACCGCTACAACCGCGTGATCGCCAAGGACCTATGCGATCTCGGCCTGAGCTACGATCTGTTCACCCGCACCACCACCGGCAATCACGAAAAGGTCGTGCAGGAACTGTTCAAACAGTGCCTCGAAAACGGCTACATCTACAAGGGCACCCAGAAAGTCGCCATCTCCCCGTCCACCGGACGCACCCTGCCGGACCGCTACATCGAAGGCACCTGCCCGATCTGCGGCGCCGACGGAGCCCGTGGCGACCAGTGCGACGCCTGCGGCAACGAACTCGACCCGGACGAGCTGCTCAACCCCGTATCCAAGATCAACGGCGAAACCCCGCGCTTCGAGGAGACCGAACACTTCTTCCTCGACCTGCCGGCGCTCGCCGAAGCCAATCTCGCGTGGCTCAAGACCCGCGAAGGCTGGCGCACCAACGTCATCAACTTCTCCATCGGCCTGTTCAAGGAAGTCAAGCCGCGCGCCATCACGCGTGACATCGACTGGGGCATTCCGGTGCCGGTCAAGGGCTGGATCGACAACCCGAACAAGAAGCTGTACGTGTGGTTCGACGCTGTGATCGGCTACTTGTCCGCATCCATCGAATGGGCCCGCCGCAAGGGCGACCCGGAGGCATGGCGCGCATGGTGGAACGATCCGACCACCCCGGGCTACTACTTCATGGGCAAGGACAACATCACGTTCCACTCCCAGATCTGGCCGTCCGAAATGCTGGCCTACAACGGCCAGGGCTCCAAGGGCGGCGAAACCGGCAAGCTCGGTCCGCTGAACATGCCGGAGCAGGTCGTGGCCTCCGAGTTCATGACCATGGAAGGCAAGAAGTTCTCGTCCTCCCGCGGCATCGTCATCTACGTCAAGGACATCCTCGCCCGTTACCCCGTGGACGCCGTGCGTTACTACATCTCCGTGGCCGGACCGGAAAGCTCCGATTCCGACTTCACGTGGGCCGAGTTCGTGCGCCACAACAATGAGGAGCTCGCCGCATCCTGGGGGCAACCTGGTGAACCGCGTGGCCAACCTCATCAACAAGAACTTCGGCGAGATTCCGCCGCTGGACGAGGATTCGATGACCAACGAAGACCGTGGCCTTCTGGAAGAGGCTTCCGCCGCGTTCGACGTGGTCGGCTCCTCCATCGAAACCCACCACCAGAAGCACGCCCTGTCCGAGGCGATGCGTGTGGTCGGCGACATCAACAAGTACATTTCCGCCACCGAACCGTGGAAGATTAAGGACGACCAGGCTCGTCTCGGCACCGTGCTGCACGTGGCCGCTCAGGCCGTGTCTGACGCGAACCACCTGCTCGCGCCGTTCCTGCCGCACTCCGCACAGAAGGTGTGGGAGGCGCTCGGCGGCACCGGCACCTTCTCGCCGCTGCCTGAGCTCAAGGAAGTCGAGGATCTCGACAAGCCGGGCTTCACGTACCCGATCATCACCGGCGATTACGAGCTCGGTGTGAACGTGCACCCGTGGAAGAGCGAGGCAATCGAGGTCGGCGCCATGGTGCCTAAGCCCGCACCGATCTTCGCCAAGATTCCGACCGAGGCCGTGGAAGAGGAGCTGGCTCGCTTCGATGAAGCGTTGGCTGCTCGCCGTGCCGCCGAAGCCGAACGTCTGGCCGCCGAGAAGGCCAAGCTCGCCGCCGAGTGATTCGGCATTGCTAGCTCGTAGCTGACGGGCCACCTCGCACATGAAGTGTTGCGGGGTGGCCCGTTGCCGTATGTGCGGCCTAGCCCCGACAATGCGAGGCCGGTTGTCGGGCGGCGTTACAAACCCGTCACAGTTTGCCAAGACTTTTCTCAGACAAGCACATCGAATCCCCAAGAAAGAGACGGTTATATAGAAGATGTCAACGGAATGAAGTTCATACCGGTGGCGAGGTTCTTCCGAACCCCATAACTGAACCCTTCTTCTCTCTTCTCTCTCACCCGGCGGCCCCCTCCGCCGGGTTTCTTCGTTTTGGTCCGCATCATGCAACGCAAGTTACGATGCTGTCGGAGCATTGCAGGAGTCCCCCCATACTTCCGGTTTGGGGTGCTGCTTGATTCCTCTACTTCCAGCGAAACGTTGCTATCGCGGTATGGTCGCATGCCTGTTAAGCATTGAAGCATCTTATCTATGCGCAGTCGGTGTCCCGGTGGTGACGGCAACCGATTGACGTGCGAACCGGGCCAGATTTCGTTGTCCCGGTTCGTGATTTTGGCCTCTTTTTGGGAACCGGGACAGACCATCCCGTGAGCGCTCAATGTATGCAAATCCAGAAGCCCGGAATTCCGCCGATGTGTGATGGCGGATATTGTGCGGTAGGGCCGAATTGGCGATTTTTCGAGGGTGTTTCTGTCCCGGTTGCTCAAAAAGAGGCGAAATGGAGAACCGGGACAACAAAATCTGGCCCGGTACACACATAAATCGATTGACGTCGTTACCAGGACATCGGACACCGTGACGTATATCGCGAACCGCATAATATGGCAGTACGCAACGCAGATGATGTGCGGATTCGCCGGACGTAACATGGCGTGTGACACACAACAGTGCCATGCGGTCGGGGCCACGCGACCAAATGGGGTGCGATGAATGGCATATGCGTTGCAGCAAGCGCGCGCAATCGTATCGATGTCAGCTCAGTGCGCCCCGGTGGATTTCCGTCGTTTCCGCCGGGCAAGTTCATTGAGCGGCGTCGCTGTCAAGGTGAAATCGAATATGGCGCCTCGCAACGCCAGCTGTCGCCCGGCTCGGTAGGCGAGTTCGGCTTGAGACGGTTCATCAGCCATATTCGCGGCGGTGGCGATGAGGACGATCCAATGATGATGCCGTAACAGTTCGCGCTTGTCGTTGTCTCGCCGCCACTGGGCCTTGTCTGTGCGATGATGATCGCCGTCATATTCGATGGCGACGCGGAATTCGGGCCAAGCGAGATCGAGTGTTATCGGCTCACCATTGCTGAACGTCGCGCCGGGCACTGTGTAATTTGTCACGGCTCGTGGAAGCCCGTATTGCGTGGTTGTGATACGGGTCTCTGATTCCATCGGAGAATCCACGCGCGGTGCAATAAATTCAAGTGCGATCATGCATGTGGCTTTCGCGTTGAATTTCGGAAGTTCGCTGACCTGCCGCACAAAGTCCTGATAAATTTCGTCGGCGGTGCGGCCGCCCGATAGGCTCGGCTTGCGCGCTATTGCCGTAAGGGTTGCGTCGCCAAGTATGACCAATGATTCCAATGACATGTGAGCGGCGAGCTGCGCCCAAGTATGTACCAGATTCAGCGCGTGCACATGCTTGTTGATACGTGCATTGTGCGCGGCGCTTAGCGGTTTCCAGATGTGCGGTGTTGTTGGCGGAACGACGGCGCGTATCCGGGTGCGATGCGAGTCGGAGACGGTATGGAGCTCGGTGGCATTGAGATCGCAATCCTTGGGAAGCGGCACGGATTGCAGTATCAGCGATGTGGTCATGCCGAAGAGCACCGGCTTTCCGAGCTGTTGCGCGGCGTCCGTGCATCGTTTAAGCATTTCCCGCTTACGTTGGTGGGGGTTTCGCTCATAGCGGGCGCAGTGGGGGTTGCCATACGCGGTGGTGAGTATGGCTCGGGCTTGACGGCGTGCGTGGACGCAGCACTCGGTGCCGCGGCATTGTTGGTCCAGCCGGGTGGTTCATCGTCGAATACGCCGGGTGGCGGGGTGGGAAATCCGCTGTTCATAACGCCACCGTAGCGTAGCGGTCGCGTGTTCGCCATGAAAAACGGGGTATGTGGTTCTAGCTTGCTGAGGATGTGGATAACTCTGTGGATAACTAAAGTGCTCCTATGTTTTGCTCACTCTGTGAGGAGTCGGCAAAACATAGGAGCACTTCAGCCGCGGCCAATAGACGGAATATATCAGCGGCAGCGACGGGTGAGGGGCTGCCAGGGATCGAGCTCGACTGGTTCGGTGGTGAGCAGGGCGCGGGTGGCGTCGTCGAGGTATTCCTTGCGGATGATGAGCTCGGTAACGTAGCGGTCGAACCAGGCGTCGGACATGACGTAGTAGCCGTCCTTGCCGGCGTCCTTGCCCCAGCTGTTCTCCACCTTCCAGCGGTTCGGCTTGCCGTCCTCGCCGAGGTTCACGCCGGTGAAGGTCATAGCGTGGTTGCTCGGGCTGTCGCCGTATTCGAGGCCGTGGGCCTTGTCGCCGGTGAATTCGGTGCCGAACAGCTGGTCGACGCGCACCACGGACTGGTCGAAGAAACCGTCCTTGCGCAGGGCGAACTGCGTGCAGTCGCAGGCGAACCAGATCGGGTGGCCGGCGGTGAGCTGGTCAAGCGCGGCCTTCTTGAACACGTCCAGCGGCACGTTGACGAATTCCATATCGCCAGCCTCGGCCACGTTCGCGCTGAAGCGGATGCGGTAGCGCTGGTTGAACGGGCGGTTCTTGAGCGGGGCGTTGGCCAGCGTCACGAAATCGTTGACGTCCACCGGCACGTACTTCTTGTAGAACTCAAGCGGGGTGATGCCGATCTCGCGAATCTGCGGGCGCTCGTCCTTGCCGGTTTTCGGCTTGTCGGACTTGTCCTTATCGCACTTGCAGGCCTTGGCGTCGGATTTGCCCTCGCACTTGCAGGATTCGCCGCACTTGCAGGATTCGGCCTTGCCGTCTGCGTCGGCCTCGGCCTTGCACTTGCGAGCCTCGCCCTTCTTATCCTCATCATCATCCTTGGGGCGCGCGAAGAAGTCGAACTTCTCCGGCGGTTCGCCGAGCGCCACGGCGCAGATGCGGTACACGGTGCCCATGTACTCGTCCTTCAACGCACGCAGCTCGTCCTCAGACGCCCCGGCAGCCGAACGGCGGCGCAGCTCGGCCGCGAACTCGCGCAGCTTGGAGTTGAGGTACTGCTTGAAATCGTCGGAATTGCGGGAGTTCTCGGACTCCGGATAGGCGCTCTTGGGCACTAGGCCGTACTTGTTCACCAGTGCGGCGAACATCTGCCACCAGCCACCATCGTCTGCAGGCGACTCATTGATGGCCTCGAACAGACGCGAATCGGTCGCCTCGTCGAGCGTGCGCAGCACGTTCTCCAGATAAGTGTTCGACTTCTCCATCGCGTCCCAGAAGAACAGGTAGGTCTCGGAGAACTCGAAATCCTCAAGATTCCAGCGATGCATGAGTTCGTAACGCAGCGTGTTCAGGGAGGCGAACATCCAGCAACGGCCGGAACGCTCCTGATTGGTGATCGAACCCTGCTTGAGTTCGATGGAGAAGTCGCGCGGCAGCGCACGTACGCCGCGATAGTCGGTGGCCGCCTTGAGCACGCCGGCCGAAACCGCCGCGTCCGCCGCGATCAGGTTGGCGCGGTCTTTGTTGAAGTCTTCGGTGTACGTACGCAGAAGTTCGGGTTTGATGGCCCGTGCGCTGGCGTTTGCTGTCATGATGATTGATCTTCCATTCATGTAGGCGACGTTTGTGGTCCGTCGGTAGTATAAGTCGCCGTGTATTCGTCGGGCGATTCACCGGGCGAAATCGTACGGGCGGATATGCGCCGGCGATTCCACCCCGCCAACGATTTGTCCACCTTGCTGCTCGCGCGGGCGCACGTATCATATGTACCGATACATATTGTTGACGAATGTCGCATAGTCCAAAGGAGTACGTCATGACTTCGCTGCATAGCAAGCCGCTGGCCCTGAAAAACGTCACCGTCACCGATTCGTTCTGGCGCACCGAGCAGGAACTCGTGCGCACGGCTGTGATTCCCTATCAGTGGAACGCCCTGAACGATAACGTCCCCGGCGCGGCCCCCAGCTACTGCATGCACAACTTCAAGGCCGCTGCCGCGCAAAACAAGCGTAAGGATACCCAGGGCAAGGCGTTCGTGCCGCCGAAGTACACGTTCCGTGGATTTGAGGCGCTCCCCGAAGACCCGGCCAATCCCGACCCAGACAAGTTCTACGGCTTCGTGTTCCAAGACACCGACTTCTCCAAGTGGGTGGAGGCAGTCGGCTATTCCCTCGCCCATCACCCGGACCCCGCACTGGAACAGACCGCCGACCAAGCCATCGACGTCGTGTGTGCCGCCCAACTCGACAACGGCTATCTGGACACCTGCTACATTCTGAACGACATGGATCGCGCGTTCACCAATCTGCGTGACCATCACGAACTGTACTGCCTCGGCCACCTCGTTGAAGGTGCGGTGGCCTACTACCAGGGCACCGGCAAAGACAAGTTGCTCAAGGCCGCCTGCCGTTTCGCCGATTACGTAGACGAGCGCTTCGGTCGCAAGCCGGGCCAGCTGCGTGGTTACCCCGGTCACGAGATTGCCGAGATGGCTTTGGTGAGGCTGTACGAGGTCACCGGCGAACAGCGGTACCTTGATCTGGCCGAATATTTCGTGACCGAGCGCGGCCGGCAGCCGTACATCTTCGATATTCAGGCAGACGAGAACGCAAAGCGCGACGCCGACGCCAACTACAAACCCAACACGGACCCCAACCGGTACGCCTATCACCAGGCGAACAAGCCGGTCACCGAACAAGACGAAGCCGTAGGCCATGCCGTGCGCGCCGGCTACTTCTACTCCGGTCTGGCGGACGTGGCCCGACTGGCCGACGACCAGGACCTCGCCGATGCGGCCGAGCGGCTCTGGCGCAATATCGTCGATAAGAAACTGTACGTTACCGGCGGCATCGGCGGCACGGTGGACGGCGAGGCATTCTCCTACAACTACGACCTGCCCAACGACTCCGCCTACTCCGAGACCTGCGCCGCGATTTCGCTGGCGTTCTTCGCCCGTCGCATGCTCGAGCTCGCGCCAAAGGCCGAGTACGCGGACGTTATGGAGTCGGCGCTGTACAACACCACGCTGGCCGGCAT
>ENA-OQKX01000092-OQKX01000092.1-human-gut-metagenome-genome-assembly--contig:-NODE-92-length-16976-cov-3.803609_pt1 | contig 16976 bp, 16 predicted proteins | sample MGYA00242654_ERZ504810 | MGnify/ENA primary metagenome ERZ504810 (study PRJEB26092, sample SAMD00036378) | human gut metagenome | host: Homo sapiens | study: EMG produced TPA metagenomics assembly of... | reverse complement strand
TTTATATATAGATTGCGCAATACGAGGAGGTGAAACAGGAAAATGCAAAAGAATACTCCACTTGAAACGATGTACATGGAGTATGCAAATACCGTAAAACATTTTTTAATTTCCTTATGCGGCAATTTTGATCTGGCAGAAGACCTGACACAGGAGACCTTTTATCAGGCATACAAATCAGCGCACCGTTATAACGGAAACTGTAAAATTTCGGTCTGGTTATGTCAGATTGCAAAACACTTATATTTTGATTATCTGAAAAAAGAGAAACATAAAACCACAGTCGGAATCGAACATTTAGAATCTTTTGAAGCAGTAAACAATCAGGGGAATCTTGAGGACACGTATCTCATAAAAGAAGAAACCAAAGAATTGCTATCCGCTTTAAGACAGGTAAAGCACCCTTATGGACAAGTGTTCTGGCTGCGGGCATACGAGGAAATGAGTTTTAAAGAAATCGGAGAAATTTTTGACAAAAGTGAAAATTGGGCGCGCGTTAACTATTTCCGTGCAAAAACAAAGATCAGAAAGGTAATTGAAGATGAAAATAACATGTGATATCGTAAGAGATTTAATGCCATTATATGTTGATGACGTCTGTTCTGACGACAGCCGAAAACTTATTGAAGACCATATAAATCATTGCAGCAAATGTCAAAACGAACTGGCAGCCATGAAAGATCCGATCGAATGTCCCCCACTTAGTGAAATCGGAGACAGTAAGACTCCATTTTTTAAAATCAGAAAAAAAGTCCGGATCAAAATGATTGCTGCAATTATTTCTACCGCGTTTCTTGTAATGACTGCTATGTTTGCCATTCAGGAAGTAGGAGTACTTCACGACTTTTTTATGCCCATGGATATAGCATTCATAGATAACAACCATGGTTCGGATGAATGGTTTCAAGTACGCATAAATGACGGTGATTATTTGATTTTTTCATCTGTTTTTATAAAAAAGAAGTAATAAATGACATAAACAATCCCTATGATATAACCATACGCATTCTAGATGAGAACCAAACAATTGTTTTAAAGGATACAACTATTAAACTTGGAGAATCCATAAATTTACATTGTTTGAAATACAATAAAAATTACATTGTGCAGGTAAAATGTAAACCCGGAAGATATAATTTAAATTTTACATAATCCATCACTTAATGATGATTTTAATGCTTTATGCTATTAAAATAAAAAATGGCATTGGTTAGGTTGCTCTAACTGATGCCATTTTTGAATGGAATACCCCCGTTTTGAAATTTTCCTCACTTACTGCATAACCATTGTTGTTTCGATTTATTTCTTCTCCAATACTTCTTGTGCCGTTTTTGCATCGTAGCCCAATGCAGTGAGTTTTTCTACGGTATCATTTCCCCTGTTGATCGCATCCAGAATTTCCAGAATTGATTCGCGGCCTTCGGTATAACCTGATTCATGCCCCTCTTTCCATATGGACTTTGCAAATTTCTTTTCATCAAATTCTGTTAACAGCATATGACGCACCTCGCTTCGATTCTTAAGCAAAACATCCTTTAAAATGTCATGCCGGATACAATACGATATGGATTCATTCATTCGGCATTGTGTCCACTGTTTACATTAAGTATCCGGGTCTTGCATTCTAATGCTGGACATATACAAAAAAAGTCACTTGTTATGTCCCTCTTTCCTCTAGTGCTGGGACATATAGACAAAAAGTTATTTGTTATGTCCCTCTTTCCTCTAACACCGGGACATATAGTGGAAAAGTCTCTTGTTATGTCCCCCTCTCCATCAGCACCGGGACATATAGACAAAAAATCATTTACGATGTCCCGTTAGTGCTGTCTTGTGGGACATACAAAACAATTTTTTCTATATATGTCCCAGCTAGATAAAAAAGAAGGACATAATCAAGAACTTTTTCTGTATATGTCCTTCAACCACTCCCCATTGCCCCTCATTTTACCTGACCGTCAGTTGTCTTACCACTTCCTCAAACCGTTTCGTACGCTGCCTGATATCCTCCTGCGAAACTCCATAATACCGGTACACCTTCCGGAAATCCGCCCCATATCTGCGCATCACCCGCTTCGAGCCGGATGCGGAGCCACTGAAACTTTCATATGTTTTTTCTATTGATATACTCATCTCAAAATCCCAGCCTGTTTTCCGGTACAGATGAAAATCAATATCAAACTCTGTCTTTGGAACTGCCCGCGCAGCCTCGGTTCTCTGTTCGATCTGCTTCATAAACTCCATCACGCTTTTTTCATCCCACTGTTGTGGTCTTTGGGGCTCCGTGAGATCTCCAAGCAGTTCCGGACGATATTGCAACAGAAACGATGCGCGCATATTGGAATATTCTGTCTGGTATGTTTCATCCGATGGACTTACTTCGATATACCCCAGTTCCCTGACCACATAATCTGCCACCTCATCCACAGAGTGCGAATCTGCCCTCAGAAATTTGATTACACGCTTTCGCCGGAAGTCATACATGCTCTTTTCTATCTTCTGTCTTAACGTTTTCTTTTTGTCTTTTCCGGCAATAAAAACGGATGTCGGGCCATCGGATTTTCCTATTATACGAATGTTATCTGCTGTTTTTTTCATATCAATTAATCTCTGAACCTTTTCTTATCCGGATACCAGATCACTTATTATAATGTCCGTTTAAAAAATGCAATGATCTGCTGCCATACTTCATCCTGGAAAAACATCAGGTCCGCATGCTCTGCACCATCAAGCGCAAGCAATGTCACATCACAGCCGGCTGCTTCTAACGCATCATACAATTCCTCACTCTGCGAAAAAGGCACGGTACTGTCTTTGGTTCCATGAATCAGCAGGAATGGCGGTGCATCCGGTGTCACTTTGGAAACCGGGGAATTCTCATAAGCTTCCTGCGGATGTGTCATAACATTAAATCCCATCAGCAGCGACTCTGAAGACATGGCTGCCTTTTCCACATCATCATATGGAAAATGGGACGCATCGGTCGGCGGATACCACGGACAGGCCGCCTGAACCTGACTGGAATACTCCAGATACTCACCTGTATCCAGTTTTTTATCCTGATCCAGTGCTGCCATACATGTCAGATATCCTCCTGCAGATTCTCCCATCACACCAAATTTTTCACTGTTAATCCGATATCTTTTTGCATATGCACGAAGATATCGGATTGCTGCCTTGATATCACACAGCTGCATCGGATGCGTTCCCTCGTTGGATGTCCGGTACTCTACGCTGGCAACAACAAACCCTTCCTGCGCCAGTGTGCCCAGATATGCCAGATGCGCTGCTTTGTCCATGCGCTGCCATGCGCCACCGCAAATCCATACAATACATGGATATGTCTTTCCTTCCCCGTCCTCCGGATAGATGAGATCCAGTTTGAGATCTCTCCGGCAATGACCGAACCAGGAATCAACCTGCGCATAAGTAATGTCTGTTGTCACAACATATTGTGGTTTTGTGGTTTCCGGTTTTAATGTTTTCTTCATTATAATTTTCCTCGTTTCCGATGTAAAATTTCCTTTTCCTATATTTAGAGGGTTTCATGTTAGTCTATGCTAACCACGTCTTAACTTATCTTCGGACAATTATCAATCCAAATGAAACTGCGCGACAAAATCCCGGATCACATTGACGGACTGTGTGCACTCCTGCAGCTTGTCGTAACCCTCGGTTACAAGGTTCTGCGTACTGCCGGATTTCTCGGCAATACCGCTGATTCCATCTGTGGACTGTTCCACCATGGAGTTGATCTCTGATACGGTAGAAGAGATCTCTCCAATGTGCTGCTCTAATGCATCCACTGCTTCTTTTGTCTGCTGCATGATCTGCTGGAATGTGTCCGCATCGGCATGATACTGCTCCCCCACCTGTGCGAAATGCTCATAATCCCCAAGAACGGTCTGTTCCAGAAATTCCATAATCGTTGTGAGGCATTCGGTCATATTGGAAACCGAACTGTTGACCTCTCCTACAATCTCGTCAATTGTGGAAACGGTATCCAGTGTCTGCGTTGCCAGATCTCCGATTTCGGAAGCAACAACCGCAAATCCCCTGCCCGCTTCACCAGCCCTGGCTGCCTCAATATTGGCATTTAATGCCAGAAGGTTTGTCTGGGAAGAAATCTGTTTGATGTTGTCTGTCAGCGCATTGATCTTCTGTACGGATTTCGCCTGCTCCACAGCGGCATCCGTCTTCTGTTTCATGACCGCATACATCTGGTCTGTCTTGTGGCGGGACTCCGTACTGATCCGCTCCATCTCTCCGGCACGCTCCTGAATCTGTCCGGAATTTTTCTCTCCATCCTCTGCAAGCCGCTGGATATTGTCGGAACTTTCTCTCATAATTCCAACGTTTTCCACAATGTGCGCCGCATTTGCACTGGTCTCTTCCATCCCTGCCGCCAGTTCCTGCGTAGCCGCCGAATTGTCCTCCGCATAAGCGCTGTTCTGTTTCATAAGCTGGTTTAAATTTCCGGTATTTGTTTCCAAAACCTGCTGCGTCTGCTGCAGGTTTTCCATCATCGCCCGGAGCTTCTTTCGCATATCGTGGATCTTTGTTGCCATATCCCCGATTTCATCCTTCTGCTTCCGCAGCTTTGCTCCAGCCTCTGTCGGGCGGAAATCCAATGCAGCGGTCTGCTCAATCACAGAAGTCAGCTGACGGATTGGCTTTGTTAAGCCGGTACCCATAACAATACCAATCACTGCCGAGAGAATAAATGCAACAATCATTGCAAGAATAATCATCTTTGCAAGTCCGTATGCCTCGGAATAAATCTCCGACACCGGTGCCGTAAGCACCAGCTTCATGCCATTGTCCAGATTATAAAAGGCCAGCTTCTTGTCTACATTTTTGTAAGTATACTCTAAGGTTTTCCCCTGATTGCCATCCTCTGCCAGAAAATCTGCACCCTTTTTCAAGGAGCTGTCCAGATCGGTAATGACTGTACCCTCATCCACATTTTTGTGATGCATGATGGAACCGGAAGCATCCATCAGGAATGCATAGCCGGACTGATATACGGTTGTCTCATCCACCAGATCAGTAATCTGTGAAAAATCAATATCCATACCGACAACACCGATAGATGTTCCGTCTTCCGCAAACAATGGTACAACGTATGAAATCATGTAAATATTGACATTTTCATTCATATATGGAGACATCCAGATAGCTTCCTTTGCCTGCACCGGAAGATAATACCAGCCGACATGCTCCACATCGCTTTCATCATACATGGAAAAATCCGTCGGTGTCAGACACTGCAGATCACTGTCAAGTGACTGACGCTGTGCAAAGATACCGGACGTTGGATTGGAGTAATTCGGGTTATACCGCAGATATACCGTCACTGCTCCGTTCGTATGGTTTGCGAAATCAAGCACCGCCTGCTGTACAGTCTCGGTGTATGTATCCGCATAATCCTTGCTTTGTCGAAAAGAATCGTAATCAAAATTGCTCATCGCAACTTCACTGAGCGTATCCACCGACTGCTCAATCTTCTGAATCGTGGAATTGATCTCTTCGGTCTTCTTCTGCCCGGTAAGCTGCATCATGGTCATTGCATCTTTTCCGGCTGTCCGCACAGAATTTGAAATTGCAATCACCCCGATCAGCACCGATGTAAAAAGAGAACAGATCAAAATAGATGCTATAAGCTTTGTCCGTACTGATTTCATAATCCTTTGCCTCCCAAACTCATTTTTTCTGTTGTTTTTATAAGTAGTCCCCTTATGTATTCCGAAAATCATCCAGTACCGGTATCTGCAGAACGGTATCCCGGTAATTTTCACTTTCCATTATAACATACCATGCTGAATCTTTTAGATGTAATCGGAAATATATGGAATTTTATGAAACAGTACATCATCCAGACGGTCTACCGCTTCCTGCTTTCCTTCAATGCGTTCAAGGGCATACAGACGCTCAGCCGTCTTGTATCCCAGTAAAAGGGTAGTCAGCGTACCTATCTCCATTTTTAACTTATACTCTGCCGGTTCATCGGTCAGCATACATGTTCCATCGGAAAAACAGAGCCGAAAACTGCGATTGTTCCACAAAAGCAGGTGATCCTCAATTTCAAGTTCGATATACAGTGTTCCGCCATCCGGATCACATGGATAATCCTGTAAAAAGCTCTCGATATCAATAATCCGTCCCATGGCATACGGCCGGATCGTTTCCTTGATATCCCCATCATCCATCTCAAACGCAATCGGTTCACTGAAATAGGTATAGCCATGCACCGCATCGATCATGGAATCATGCGCGTGGATATACTCCCACAGCCCTTTTTTCGCCTCACGGTTTAAGTAAATCATTTCCTTGATATGCATGATATCGTTTTTGATCAGATAGACCATAAATCCGCATGGCTTGTCCTTGGTGTTATAGTAAACTGCCACGTTCGTATCGTCCTCATCCCAGCGCCAGTATTCCTCCCACGCCAGTGCATTCCGGAACAGGCAGCCGTGTGTGATTGATGCAAAATGCGAATGCAGCTCATGAAAATCGGTATTGTCCCAGTCCACACGCCGTACATATCCGGGTGCTTTTACTTTCGTCGGAATCTGACGGTCCTTGATATTGAAAGAAATTTTATTGGATATAATCTCCCAGCCCAGATGATGATACAGCGGTATGGAATATGGATACAGAAGGGCAAACGATCTTCCCTGCTGTTTCATATGTTCCAGACTCCGATACATCAGTTTTTTCATAATGCCCTGCCCGGTATATTCCGGATATGTACAAACACTCGTAACAAATCCAACGGGAAATACCTCCCCGTATATATTCATTTTCAATGGATATACGGCAAACTGGGAAATCAGGGTATCCCCGTCAAAACATCCCAGCACATCCGCACGCTCCAGTACCGGGAACTTCGACTGTTTGATCTCTTCATCTTTCCATCCGGTTGCCGTCAGTTCATCCTCCGTTACCTGAAAGGTATAGCGCAACAGCGCATTATACTGGTCCAGATCCTTCACATCCTTTGGTTCTAAGTAGCGTATGGCATAATTTTCTACCGAATTCATTTTTCCTCCTTCGGAATTTTTTCTTTAATAATGAGTATTTCTTCTTGATTTATAAATTCTCTTAAAATTCCCTTAACACTATACTGTTCCCCTATATCAGTGACATCAATTTCATTTATACAAAGATATAACCATGGCAGCTTTTGGGAAAGCTTTTCCATAAGATCTACAATACCATATGTTGTAAGGCTATTCTTCGAAGTATAGACAGAATATTGTCTATGTTCAAATCCATTCATTTTCATAAACTGGCTTATGTCCCGATATGCCTTTTTATAAAACTTGGGATTGATGGTTATTTTAGGTCTCGAATAATTTATTGCCAAGTCCTTCTGGCTCAAATCAAAAGTAATTTGTTTTCGGCTTGAACCGTTTTTTGTTTTATTTTCCATATTATGCACTTATCATCTGTTTTCTCTTTATTTGCGCTAAAACATCTTCACTTTTATTATTTTCGTTCCATGTGCAGGATGTTGCATAATTCAAAAACCACTTAGAACGTGTCAGGCGCATAATAATCGTCCACATATCAGAAAAATCGTTTTTCTTTTCTCCAGCACCGAAAGAAAGGACTTCTCCTTCTGCCACACATGAAATATTTTTTTTATCAAATTCCATTTTTATAGTTTCATAAATATTTGACATTGTATATCCATTCTTTTCTATTATTTTTTTGTCAAATGTAAAATCTACTCTCAGCATAATCATTCCTCCCCGTATAATATTATTCTCCGATTCTCCATCATTTCTTTCAATTATATCATTGTATATATGCATCATCAATATCTTTCGCTGATTGTCCCTTTGGTTATGATCCGCAGATTGTCTGTCATACAGACCATAATTCGGTTCTGCTTCCTGTAGTTTTATTTTTCTTTGACAGTTACTGTCATGCGTACCTTCGTGCCATCTTCTTTCGCATAAATATATGCACGTCCCTTGCCGATGGCAGTGATCATGCCGGTTTCATTTACCGTGGCAACATTTGTGTTCGAACTGTAGTATTCCGGTTTGTTGCCGGAGGATACCGTCACCTTCGGCTGACAGGTTTCACCGGCCATTAACGAAATCTGTTCCTGTCCGACGGTAATCTTTGGCTTCTTTACCGTGACCTCACAGGTTTTGCTGACACCGTCGACTGTGACCGTGATGATGGCTGTTCCGTTTTTTACAGCGGTAACTCTGCCCTCATTGTCCACAGTGGCTACGCTTTTTTTATTTGTTTTCCACCTGGGAATACTTTTGGATGTGGAAGAAACGGATAACCGGAGCGTCCCCTTCCGGTAAAAGGATGCGGATGTCCGATCCAGCCGGACCGTTGGCTGCTTTACCGTCACTTTACAGGTCTGGGAGGTTTTATCTGCCGTGACCGTGATGGTAGTTTCACCCGGTTTTTTCGCTGTGATCACGCCGTTTTCATCCACCGAGGCGATGCTCGAGCGGGCGGATTTGTATGTGACCGGATGCCCGGTTGATGTCTCAGCGTTCAGCCGGGCTGTATATCCGTTCTCCAAGGATATGGATTTCTGACTTAATGTAATGACCGTTTTTTCAACTGTAACCTGCAGCTTGCCTCCCCATTGGCAATTTTTGCAGTGATCGTAGCATTACCGGCCTTTTTCGCCGTGATCTTTCCATAAGTGTTCACGGACGCGACTGCGGAATCACTCGAAGAAAACTTTGGTTTCTTTCCGGTAGAAGTGATCGCAGTCAGATAATACTCGTCTCCAATTTTCATGGTCTTAGTGTATTTTGTCAGCAGAACGTATTCGTATCCGCTGGCAGCATATACTGTTGTGATTCCGTTGTAACTGGAGAATAAAAGCATGGAAACCATGCAGAAGACAGCCAGTGCTGACTTTAAGAAGTTCTTTTTTGTGTGTAACATATGCCCCCATTTCCGGTTGCAGAAACAAACGGGACAATCAGCTTGTATAAAAATACTAGCATATCTTCTGCGGTTTGTAAAGAGATTTTTGTTTTAAAAATAGAAATGAAAAACTCTGTATTTATGAATGCCGGAAACTATCTGGGCAGTCTTTCTTCACGTTCTGTAAGTCTTGCCTCAAAACCACAGGGTGAATCAAGATACCAGTATGCCACCGAACAAACATCGTCCTGTCTTTCAAACAGTCCATATGGAGAAAGACCTATTTGCTGCAATGTCACCCGGATATCCTTATCAAAGCATATCGGATCCAATATATGCCACCGGTAAAGGCCACGCATTGGAGGACAATCATCATTAAAATAAGCAGACTGATATAAAGAATCACTTTTTGAGTAAAAAGGATATCCTATAAATGGGGTACAGAAATTCTGTTCTTTAAATTTTCCATTTTCAGTGCCCGCATAACTCCAGGCACCTCCAAAATAATCCTCCGTTCCTGTACCACAGATTGTCGGGTATTCAACATCTCCGTCAAGGTAAAATTTCATTTCACCTTCTCCCCACCAATAACGTTCCAGGGCAGCAATTCCCACATAAGTTCCTATATATTGTCCTCTTCCTCTCACCTGATCAAGGATGGTATAATCTTTTTTCTTACCGGTTAGTGGCTCACGTCTCCATTGTGCGCAAAAATACCCGGCATTCTCAGGAACCGGTTTTAAGTTATAATCTATCTGATAAAAAAATCCACCAATATCTGCCGGGTGCTGGTTTTCTATTGTTATCTTTGCATGTTTCTTAAATGGCATTGGAAAATAACAATGGAATCCCCTTACAGGATTGACTACAACCGGCAGGGAATTTACCGCACAGTCTACCCCAAAACCACAACAGAAAAAATCTCCCACCGGACATTCTACGGATGGTTGTTCTTCCCCATCCCAGTAAATACGCAAAACCAGATCCCTTAAAACAAAACATCCTTTTTCTGTTTTATTTGTAACCGTGAAAAAAATATGCTGAATAATTCCCGGTCCTTCAATATCTGCCAGTACTGTCGTTTCTCCTGTCAGAAGAGATGTACACGGTGAACCTTTTCTTCCTTTTCCCAGTTCTCCTGATGCCTGCCCTCCGGCACCTTTTTTTCCTTCTTTGTTTTCTCCTGTAATTGATCTGGACTGACCACCGTCCAGAATCATAACCTGACTCATATCAAACATTATTTGTCCCTCCTATCATTGTGTCACGTTCAAAAGGGGAATTTTCCCATTTGAATTTTCCCTGAAACTTCATTGGAGATACCTCTGTTTCTTTGCGGATTCCATCATGTTTTATTCCAAGGAACTGTGTGATATACATTACTGCAAACACACCTGAAGCCCACGCACATTTTCCACATCCGTTGCTCCTGCTTACTTCCCCCCTGTGGCTTTCTACTCCATATGGCCACCACCACCAGCTTCCATCAACATCTGCCAGACGAAGTAATTCTGTCAGTCTGCCTTCTTTTCCTCTGAACTCTTCTTCGTTTTCCGCTACAGACAATGCGCTTATAAACCCCGGAAAAGTAGCTCCTGACATTGCCCCCCAGCGGATTCCTTTAATTTCCGCATCGTAAGTAGGATTTTCCGTTACTGTGAAATTCATAAAATTTCTGTACAGATCATCAAAATAATCACAATATCCATAAAATGGCATTAACGTTGTATCACTTTCTTCACCATCATGCATAAGAAGGTTAATTTTTCCATCTTCTACAACATCCTGTAAAAAGACAAGTGCCGTATCAAGAAACGGTTTTCTATAATTTTCTTCCCAAATCCACATTTTTTGTGAATTTCCCGTTCCCCCGATGCCCTCAAGGTACTGTCTCTTTCCGCCAACCGTAACCGTCATTTCTTCATCAATTGCCATTTTTAACTGTTCAGCCTTTTGGGTATAATGCGAATATTTTTTCACATCATGAAAAACCTCCCCACAGATCTCAGCCATGCTTTGAAAAGCTTTCCATACGCAAATATTACTTCCTGTATGATATTTCCCTAATGCCAGTGCATCCGAAATCCAAGTACATGGATATAAACAATCGTTATCATCCTCTGTACGCTCCACCTGATCCATAATATCCACAAGTTTTTGGAAAATTTCCGGTCTATTTTTTAAGATCTCCGCTTTTCCCGTATTTTCAAAAGTAATTCCTGCTAACAGGATTCCCGCCAACGAATTTCCCAGCGAATGTGTAACTCCGCCCCTGCACTTGTCCCCTTCAGGTCTGATCCCATAATTTATAAACCATTCCATTCCTTTCCATGCCAGATCCGGTTCCAGAATACAGAATGGAAGAAATGCATAATACATATCCTTCATCCATATCTGTCGTGTTGCAGGAAATGAACCCCAGTTTGATCCAGTCACTTCCCCCGATGCATTCATTGCAATCGCATGAAAGCACTGCATCACTGCTCTTTCAAACAAAGCACCTTCCACCGGATGATCTTCCACTACCAGTCTTCCTAACATATTTCTGAAATAGTTATGTGTCTGCTCAAACCAATAACTGCTGTTGTTTCTGATCTTTTCTGCCTCTTCATATCTTCCCGGAGCATAAATGACAGAAGGAATCCATATATGTTCCGCTGCCGGGAGTGAAAACTCTGTTGTTTCTCTCCCGCTCCCCTGTAAAATGCTTATCTCATTTTTCAGGAAATCGTCTTCTGCATCTGTTTCACCAATAATCCGGATTTCACCATTTACCGGATCCGGACCGGTATTTTCAATACACATGCCATATACAAAAGCATTGCTTCTCGTATCACCGTTTTCGCTTATAGGGGCATACAAAATAATAGAGACCTTTACATTTCCAAAGTACAAAAGTGTTCTCGGAAATATATTATCAACCAAATCCATTGTATATTCCGTGTTTTTGTCAATTTCCTGTTTTTGCCCATTTATAAAGATTTCATAAGATACTGCCACCGAAGAGAAATCTTTATGCATCCATACGCCGGGAATGTCATCTGCCGGATAACAATCCCGGTAGAAATTTGCTGCTTTGATTTTACCGGATTCTCCCATGTGGACAAGCACCTTATTGTTGGAAATATCAAAGGTGCACCTGTCATCCCGGGGAATTTTTCCGTAATAGCTTTCCTTATTTCCCGTCTCAGACCGTCCATCTTTTACTTTTATGTAAAAATATGGATTCAACTCTGAAAACAAAGCATTATATAGTTTATTTTTCATATTTATTTTATAGCTCCCGCTGTTAATCCTGATGTTATATGTTTCTGTGCCAGTATATATATGATTACAATAGGAATTAAAGACACGGTAAGACCGGCAATGAATAAATCCCATTCTGTATTTGTACTGCTCCGGAAAACATAAAGGTTCATGGTAATCGTTCTGAGTTCTTCTTTTCCAAGCATAATATTCGGGAAAACAAAATCATTCCAGCACCATAAAAAATATAGTACCCCTAAAGTAACGGTTGCAGGTTTCAGTAAAGGAAAAACAATCTGTACCATGCTTCGGAATACTCCACAGCCGTCAATCATTGCAGCTTCTTCCAATTCTGCCGGAACACTTTTAAGAAATCCCATATAAGTCATAATTCCAAATCCGCAGTTCAACCCACCATACATAAGTGCCAGACCAAACAGTGAATTATTTAAATGTGCTGTCTTCGCCATAATCGTAATGGCAATCATAACCGCATGAAACGGAATGACCTGACCTAAAATAAAAAAGATATAAAAGCCGGATGATAATTTTCCTTTCAGGTGAGAAATTCCATACGCTGCCAGATAGCTGACAATCAAAGATATAAATACCGTAAGAACCGTTAAAACTGCCGAATTCAGAAAAGAAGATGCATATCTCATTGTCTTCATTGCCTGAACAAAATTATCTAAATATAAAGATGTTGGAAAAGAAACAAAATTCGTAAGAATTTCTTTCCCCGTCTTAAAAGAATTCATCACAATCAGGAATACCGGGAGCATAAAAACAGTTCCCAATACCAGCATAATTATGCCTTTCCATATATTTCCTTTTGCTTTTGTCATGCCTGTACCTCCTTCTTTCTGGTCACATAAAGCTGTACAAGAGTTACCGCTGCTACCATAAGAAACAAAATAACCGATTTTGCGGATGCATATCCATACCGGAAAGATCCAAATGCATCATTATAAATATCAAGTGCAATTGTCTGTGTGCTTCCTCCCGGTCCGCCTCCTGTTAAAGCAAACGGTATATCAAACGCTTTAAAACTATTTGCAATGGATACAAACAAATTAACTGTAACCGTTGTCATTAATAATGGAATTTCAATATAACGAATTTTTTTTAAGCCAACACATCCATCCAATTTTGCAGCTTCCAGTACATCCTTTGGAATTGTCTGAAGGCCTGCAATATATAAAATCATCAAGAATCCTGTTCCCTGCCAGATACTTACAATAGATGTGGCAAAAAAAGCCCATCCCGGTGTTCCAAACCAGCTTATATTGGCCAGAAAATGGTTTGATAGCATTTTTCCAACATCCGGTATTGCTCTTGTAAAAATAAAATACCAGACATAGGAAACCATTACCCCACTGATGATGTTAGGTATGAAAAACATTGCTCTCGAAACACTTCCCCCAAATACTTTTTCACTAAGGAAAAACGCGGTGATAAATGCAAGTATATTAGTAAATATAATTGTAATGATTCCCAATATCAGTGTAAAAATAATTGCCTGTTGAAAATCCTTATCATGAAACAAACGCACATAATTGTCAAATGCCACAAACTCTTTTGTTCCCTTCATCAGATTCCAGTTGGTAAGAGAGTTCGGCAATGTTACCCCCCAGCAATGGAATAACCAATGTAAATGTATACAGGAGCAGTGCCGGGAGCATTAACAATAAATATCTTTTTCTATTTTTTTTATATATTGAATCGGTCATGATATCCCCCCTCATATAAGATAAAGAGGAACGCAATGTCCTCTTTATCTTTTTGGTTTACTATGGGTTAAGAAGTTCCTTATTACTTTCATCCAATTGCGTCAATGCCTGATCTTTGTTTACAGATCCCGCCATATATGCCTGAATAATATTGCCAATTTCCGTATTGCTCCCTGCTGGCAGCTGCTGATATACCCACGGTCGGTTCGTGCCATTATCCATATATGCTTTGTAATCATCCATATATTTTGCTGAATACTGTCCCTCATATGGCATACATGGAACAGCTTCTCCCATGGCATCATTTGTATTTGCGAACCAGCCGTCTTTACTTGTATCATCACTTAAATAATCCAGAACCTTTAAGCATGCCTCTTTATTTTTTGTATGACTATTAATGGCACATGCAACACCAACATCAACATCCAATTTTGCATCCGATGGGTCATCCGTGACAGGTGCAGCAAATAATCCGATTGGAAGATCCGGATCAATGGTGGATACATTCAATAATGAAAATTCTCCTGAAAACAGCATTGCCGCATCTCCATTCGCAAAAGCAGTAAATCCGGCTGTAGAATCTGAATCCATATAATTACCTCCAGAATTTTCTTTCATTAAGTCCAGAAAAGCGAATACATTATCAGACTTATCTGTTTTATAACTTCCAGATCCGTTGTTCATGGATTCTATCCAGCTTTCCATATTGTCGTTCTTATCAACTGCCGCTCCTTCCAGACAGCTGAATGCATGATTCAATGTCCAGGAATCTTTATAAGTAGCTGCAAAAGGTGTGATACCTGCATCCTGAAGCTTTTTACAGTCTTCTTTTAATTCGGAAAATGTAGTTGGTACTTCTTTGATTCCTGCTTTCGCAAACAAATCTGTATTGTAAAAGATTCCGAGGAATTCCTGTCTAAGTGGATATGCGTAAACTTTACCATCATCACTGGTAGCTTTCAACGAATAGTCATATACCTTTTTTGTGAATTCCTGATCACTCAAGTCCATAAGATACCCATTCTTTGCAAACTGTTGTACCTGTGCATATGAAGTCAGCCAAAACATATCCGGCAGATCATTGGAAGCTGCCCTTGCACCAAGATACTGATTGTAATCACCTGTTGCCGGCTGAATTAGAAAGTTCTATTTCATCCTGCATTTCATTAAATTTAGCAGCAGCATTATCAAATGTATCCTGTCCGCCCCACTAAAAATAACCATCGAAACTTTTGTCCTGTCCGAACTTCCTGTTTTTTCTGGTGATGATGCCCCACATCCTGCTAGTCCAGTTACCAGCACAGCTGCGAGTATTCCCGCCAGAATTTTTTTTGTTTTTCTCATCTTTTTTACCTCCCATGTCATTTAATTTTTGATATAATTATGATAACATGCACCATGTACGAAATGTACTGCACAATATTTTACATTTGATTCACAGATTTTGACATCATCTGGACTTTTCATTAGGGAAAATACATAATAGCCTTAACAAATATATAGACTACAGAGGAGGTCTGCAATGAAAGTTATAAAAAAGAAAGTCAGCAATTTTATAAAAATGCTCAGCATTAAACAATTATATTTTACAGCCGTACTTCCATTATCCATAATTGGATATATCCTTATTGCATTTTCCGTCCGGAATGTTTACTTTCACCAGATAAAAAACACACTTACCTCGGAAACGCAAAACGCTATTATGAATAAAACTGACAATTTTAACAGGTATTTTGATTCCCTTTATTATGCAACTGATTCCATCATTTATTCTGATGCCACACAGCAATTTCTTCGAAAGAACCTTGTGTCCCCATCGACAAATGATCAATTGCAGTTAGCAGAAATTTTAAATAACTTCATGAACCAGCCTTCAGATTCTTATATTATAAACAGTTGGGCAACCTCTAATCCCATGATTACCATCTCCATTCAGAACGCAAACGAGGATCTTTTTTCAACAACCGCTGTTTATGAAACGGAACGGAAGCACACAAGCGCATTACTTAGTCTATTAAAAAATGATATTATTTCACTCCACGGACAGGGAGATCTATACTGGGATTCCCAAAGTAAAAGCTTATATTTTTTTCGCGCCATATACAACAGTCAGATATCTCAACCGAATCAATTTCTAGGTTTATTTTCGGTACGCCTAAGTAAACGGGTCTTTTCGGATGCTATAGGATATTACGCTCCATCAGCTTCGACCTCTTACTGTTTTGCCAATTTAAAGGGTGAAATTATCTCTAATTTTTCCCTTTTATCTGATTCTGACTGCCGTGAACTATTAAAAAAAAATAAACTGACCTTATATCATTACAATTACCATATAAGTTCTCCAAAATTAAAATATGGCAACTTTATACTTATGGGAATTGTAAATGATTCAAAATTATATGCCGGCTCCTATCGACTGCTACGACACTTGCTTATCCTTACCACTATATCTCTGCTATTAATTACAGGTTCCATCACCCTGGCTTACGGAGTAATTGCAAACCGCTTTAATCAGTTTATTAAGAAATTAAATTCTACGGATTCTTTTGGAAAAGCATCTTTTATACATATGAATGTAAAGGGTGAATTTGAAGAACTTGAGGACGTGTATAACTCTATGCTTGTCAGAGTATCCCAACTTACTTCCTCCCTGCATGCTCAGGAGATTGCTACAAAGGATGCCGAATTGGCCTCTTTATATGCACAGATCAATCCTCATTTTTTATACAATACTCTTGACTGTATTAATGGTCTTATTTCTTTGCAGAAAAAAACGGAAGCACAGGAAGCTATTATTTCTTTGAGCAAATTATTAAGGTTTGCCATAAAAGAAAGAAATATTGTTCCCCTGAAAAAGGAATTAGAATACGTGAGAAATTATTTATTCATTGAGAAAATCCGCTATCAGAATAAACTGCTTGTTCTGATTGATGTACCAGAAGAACTGCATGCATATACCATTCCGAAATTGACACTGCAGCCTTTGATCGAAAACGCAATTATACACGGTTTTCATAATTCCCGTAAACGAAGTCATCATTACCGTTACCGCAGACTCTGATGAAAAATCTATTATCTACACAT
>ENA-OQKX01000085-OQKX01000085.1-human-gut-metagenome-genome-assembly--contig:-NODE-85-length-17389-cov-2.646333_pt1 | contig 17389 bp, 18 predicted proteins | sample MGYA00242654_ERZ504810 | MGnify/ENA primary metagenome ERZ504810 (study PRJEB26092, sample SAMD00036378) | human gut metagenome | host: Homo sapiens | study: EMG produced TPA metagenomics assembly of... | reverse complement strand
TCTACTTTATAATATTATACCCCCCTTAATATTAACAATGTCTAACACTTTTTTTTTATATAACCCCTGTATTAAAATAATAGAGGAGGCTTTTTTTACTGCCTCCTCCTTGCTTCTTATTTTCCAGAAAAAATCTATCTACAGATACTCCATAAAATTTTAGCTAGATTGTAAAGTACTGTAGCCTTTAGGGATCCGTGTACCTGTTTCCCACCTGCTTATACTTACCTCTGTATATCCTGTACCTTTTTACCACATCTTTTAGAGTGTAGCCCTTTTTTCTCTCTTACCTCTCTAAGGTTATGTGCTAAGGTTTCCTCTACTTCTCTCATACCATCCCTGCCTCATATACCTGTTTTCTAAGATACTCCAGCTCCTCCAGATCGTTGTAATAAAACTCCTGCACTCCGTTAAATCCCTGCATTTTCTGCTCTTTACCGTCTTTAAGAGTAGCCTTAAACCACGCCCCAGCCTGTGAGATGATCCCCAGCATAATAGCCAGATCTAAGGTATCCTTAATCTCATCCACTCCTGTACTGTAGTTAAGTGTGTAAGTCTGGATCCTACGATCATTTTTAGTAACCTTATTTTTCTCCACTTTCACGCTTACCAGATTACCACTAGGGTTAGCATATCCGCTACTTACCTCTTTATACTTCTCATCCAGTAAGGATCCCTTTGTAAACCATAAGATCTGTGAGCACGCATGAGCTATAGCTGTGCCACAGGGGATCTTAAAAGGCTTGTACGGATTTCCTATATTTTCTCTTAACTGATTGATGAGGAGAAAAGTACACTCCACTTTCTTACAGAGCGGTACCGCCTTATCACAAAAGGCTTTCATAAGGAAGAAACAGAACAGCTAAAGCATTATCTCGACCGGATCATGGAAAATATCGGCGTGACAGAAGACTGTTGTGGCAGAAAGTGTAAAAGTGGTGCAAAAGAGCAGAAAAACCACAATATATAGTGTTTTTCTTCTATCATAAAAAAGTGACGATTTATTTGATGTATTTTTGTACAGAATAGATAAAGGTAGCATGGATACTGGGTTTGCGTGGTGTCCGCTGCCTTTTTTGTTTACATAATGCTCCACATAATATAGCTATACATATTGACAAGAACACAATATGTTGTATATAATAATTTCGGCAGCAATCGTTGGAACACTGCCCTGGCAAATAATTTTTTACAATTGAAACTATAGTGGAAATTGTTTATTAGATAGGAGAGTAAAACAAAGATATGAAAATTATCAAACGAAGCGGAATGGAAGATACCTTTGACATTAAAAAGATCGAGGCAGCGATCCGCAAAGCAAATGAAAGTGTCATTGATTACGAAAAGCTGACAGAGGAGAAGATTCAGGAGATCCTTGCCAATGTGGAGAAGGCATGTGAGAATATGAAACGTTCTCCAAGTGTGGAAGAGATTCAGGATATGGTGGAAAACCAGATCATGAACCAGCGTGCATTCAATGTGGCACGTAATTATATCACTTATCGTTATAAGAGAGCTCTGGTCCGTAAATCTAACTCTACCGATGAACAGATCTTAAGTTTATTAGAGTGCAACAATGAGGAAGTAAAACAGGAGAATTCCAATAAGAACCCTACTGTCAACAGTGTACAGCGTGACTATATGGCAGGAGAGGTGAGCAAGGATATTACCAGAAGATTCTTATTAGATGGAGATATCGTAGAAGCGCATGAGCAGGGAATTATCCATTTCCATGATGCAGATTATTTTGCACAGCATATGCATAACTGCTGTCTTGTAAATTTAGAGGACATGCTCCAGAACGGCACAGTGATCAGTGAGACGATGATCGACCGTCCAAAGAGCTTTTCTACTGCATGCAATATTGCAACACAGGCAATCGCACAGATTGCAAGTTCCCAGTATGGCGGACAGAGTATCTCACTCTCACATCTGGCACCATTTGTGGATGTGAGCCGTCAGAAGTTCCGCAAGACTGTTCGCGAGGAACTGACAGCTACCGGCATTGAGCCGACAGAAGAGATGGTAAACAAGATCGCTGAGATGCGTGTCAAAGAGGAGATCAACCGTGGTGTCCAGATGATCCAGTATCAGGTGATCACGCTTATGACAACCAATGGACAGGCTCCATTTGTGACAGTATTTATGTATCTCGATGAAGTTCCGGAAGGACAGCTTCGTGATGACCTTGCAGCAGTGATCGAGGAAGTATTACATCAGAGAATCCAGGGTGTTAAGAATGAAAAAGGTGTATTTATCACACCGGCGTTCCCGAAACTCATCTATGTATTAGAGGAAGACAATATCCGTGAGGGAAGCCGTTACTGGTATCTGACCAGACTTGCAGCAGAGTGTACTGCAAAGAGAATGGTACCGGATTATATCTCTGAGAAGATCATGAAAAAACTCAAACAGGGCAACTGTTATACTTGTATGGGATGCCGCTCTTTCTTGACCGTATATAAGGACGAAAATGATAAATTCAAATTCTACGGAAGATTCAATCAGGGGGTTGTTACCTTAAACCTTGTGGATGTGGCATGTTCTTCCGGAAGAGATATGAATAAGTTCTGGGAACTTATGGATGAGAGACTGGAACTCTGTCACAGAGCATTAATGGCAAGACATGAGAGATTAAAAGGAACTCCTTCAGATGTGGCACCGATTCTCTGGCAGAATGGTGCACTGGCACGTCTGAAAAAGGGCGAGACCATTGATAAATTATTATATGGTGGATACTCTACCATTTCACTCGGATATGCGGGACTTTGTGAGTGTACGAGATATATGAAGGGAGTTTCCCACACAGATCCGGATGGCACACCATTTGCATTGGAAGTCATGCGTCATCTGAACGATGCATGTGCAAAATGGAAAGCAGAGCATAACATTGATTTCAGCCTGTATGGCACACCATTGGAGTCTACAACTTATAAATTTGCAAAGTGCTTACAGAAACGTTTTGGAATCATTCCGGGTGTTACAGATAAGAACTACATTACAAACAGCTATCACGTACATGTGACGGAGGAAATGAGTGCATTCGATAAGCTGAAATTCGAATCCCAGTTCCAGGAGCTTTCCCCAGGCGGAGCGATCAGTTAATGTGGAAGTTCCGAACATGCAGAACAATCTGGATGCTGTTCTTTCTGTTATGCAGTACATTTATGATAATATTATGTACGCAGAGTTGAACACCAAGAGTGATTATTGTCAGGAATGTGGTTACTCCGGAGAAATCAAAATTGTGAATGACAAGGATGGAAAATTAGTCTGGGAGTGTCCGAATTGCGGAAACCGCGATCAGAATAAAATGTCTGTTGCAAGACGTACCTGCGGTTATATCGGAACACAGTTCTGGAATCAGGGAAGAACGCAGGAGATCAAGGAGCGTGTCCTCCATCTGTAAAAGCAACAGTATAAAGTAATATAAAAATTCAGGCGGAGCGGGAATTTATCCCGCTTCGTTTCAACTTATCATAAAGGAAATCATACAATGAATTATGCGAATATAAAAACTTATTCGATCGAAAATGGAACAGGCGTAAGAGTGTCGCTGTTTGTATCCGGCTGCACCCATCATTGCAAGGGATGTTTCAATGAGGAAGCCTGGGATTTTTCTTATGGAGAACCATTTACAAAAGAGACGGAAGATGAGATCATCCACGATTTAGAGCCGGACTATATGGCAGGCATCACGCTGCTCGGTGGAGAGCCGATGGAACCTGTGAACCAGAGAGTGCTGGTAAATCTGTTAAAGCGCATCCGCAAAGAACTGCCGGATAAAACCGTCTGGATCTACACCGGATACCTCTATGAGGATCTTCTGCCGGGAGGAAGGGCGAACTGTGAAGTGACAGAGGAAATGTTATCTTACTGTGATATTCTGGTGGATGGACCATTTGTTCTGGAAAAGAAAAACATTTCATTAAAATTCCGTGGTTCCGAGAATCAGAGGATCATCCAGCTTTCAGCCACAAGGGATGCCGGTAAAGTGATTCTTGCGATGGAATAGCAAACTGTGATATGATGAACACTGGCAGAAAAATGAACAGAGAAATTCTGGTTTCAGAAATAAAGGGAGCAGAGAGATGAAAATTACGTGGAAGACATTTCTGGCGGTGTCTGCCTATTGGGCAGGCGTCTTTGGATGGTTTTATATAGGAGTCTGGCAGGTGTTGAAAAAACCGGTGCATTCCGTGATACTGGCACAGATTGCAGGACATCTTTCGATAGGACTTTTGATCGGCGCACTCATACAGGGATTTTTGTATCTGTCCCTGGCAGGTGGTATCTGGTGCGTCGGTTATATGATCAGTGAATATTTCAAAGAAAGCAAATAAGGATAAACAGATGATTTTACGAGTACCTTCTTATTATAAAACATTTCAGTGCATTGCAGATAAATGTGAACACAGTTGCTGCATTGGCTGGGAGATTGATATTGATGAGGATTCCTATGAGTATTACATGGGGATCGGCGGAGCATTTGGAGAGCGCTTGAAAGAGGAGACGGTGACAGAAGATGAGGAACACAGCTTTGTATTGCAGAAAAACGGCTGGTGCCCATTTTTAGATCAGAACAAATTATGCGATATTTACAGCGAACTTGGCGAGGAGGCCTTGTGTGAAGTCTGCACCGAGTATCCACGTTTTGTTGTGGAGTACGGCGATGTCAGGGAAAAATCTTTGAGTGTGTCCTGTGAAGAAGTAGGACGCATTATTTTTTCTGATGAGGGTAAAATGTCTTATGAAGATATCGAACTGCCGGATCTTGGAATTGAAGATGAATTTTACGAGGATGAGGAGGAAGAACCTTTCGAGGAAGATATGGAGGAGTTCTGTTCTCATTTAGAGGAGTACCGGACACAGGCGGTTACCATTTTACAGAACCGGGAAAAGAGTATTGACGACAGGATCAGGGAGTATCTGAAATTCTGTGAAAAATTGCAGAATGTGGTGGAAAATCCAGAGGAAGAACTGTGGGAGCCGATGGAATATTTTCATGTCCGTATGGAGACGTTCGATGAACTTGAGAATGTCAACGAGGAATGGATGGAAGTAAAACAGCGGGTGCGTGATTTCTTTGAGACACATTCTTACACCGAGGCACTTGAGGAATATAAAAAGTCCGGCGATTACAATGAAATCTGGTATGAACATATTCTTGTTTATTTTACATACCGGTATTTTATGCGTGCATGGTATGACGGAAATGTTCTTGCAAAAGCACAGTTCGCAATTGTGGGATTTTTAGTGATCCGCGATATGGATATTGTACGATATTTTGCCAATGGAAAAAGTTTCAAGTTGGACGACAGGATTGCGAATGCAAGAATTTTTTCAAGGGAAGTGGAACATTCGGAGGAGACGTTAGAGATTCTGGAAGATGATATTTCTTTTGATGAAGCTTTTCATGTAAAGCATCTGCTTGGACAGATATAAAAATAGCCGGGTGACAGAGTACCGGATAGCTTTGCGCTATCGTTCTGTTCAGCCGGCTATTAGTATCTGCCTGTAATGAAATGCAGGAAGGATACTGGTTTTTTTACCTTCTGCTTTTGTCTCTGTAAGGTATTTCTCATAGTAAAGAATTACTTCACCGAAAGACATTGCTGGATCGATTGTATACATATGCTCGCCTCCTTATATTTGATTTCTTTTCTTGTTTTCGAGGCTAGTATAGTACTGACTTTGGGAAAAGTCAACAAAAAAAGTGTGAATAATTTGTTAAGTATTCACAAAAATACAATTTTGGGGTAAAAAGTAAAAAGGAGGCAAAAACGAAGAAAAAAGAATACAAAAATGGGGTAAGGGAGAATACAAAAGAGTTTTATGCAGCGGAGTGACGAAGAGATTTACGAAGAGCAGGAGCGCAGAAGAATACAGGCGCGGAGAGAGCGGAGAAGAAAGAGACGAAAGCAGCAGATTATTTTTCGGGCAGTGACGTTTATCGTTTTTTTTCTTGCATTGCTTCTTATTGTAATGCTGGTGCATAAAGTGTCAGAAAAATCAGCAGCAGAGGAGGCAGTGGTATCAGAGCCTGTCAAGTATGTCGAGGAATCTCCGGATTTTGCGGTAGAGCTGCTGACGGTCAATGAGTATTCCAGACCGGGAACAGAACTTTCACAGGTAAATGGGATAGTTGTCCATTATACGGCAAATCCGGGAACGACAGCGGAACAGAACCGCAGTTATTTTGAAAGTCTGGCAGAGACAGGGGAGACGCATGCCAGCAGCCATTTTATCATTGGAATCAGTGGGGAAATCATTCAGTGCATTCCATGTAATGAGATCTCTTATGCATCCAATGACAGAAACAGCGATACCATTTCGGTAGAATGCTGTATTCCAGATGAGAGCGGAAAGTTTACAGATGAAACTTACCAGTCATTGGTCGAACTTGTGGCATGGCTTATGGGGCGGTATGATCTGACTGCGGACGACGTGATCCGACATTATGATGTGACAGGAAAAGATTGCCCGAAATATTTTGTCGAAAACAGTAATGCATGGTCGGATTTCAAGACGGACTTATTGACATATATCGATACCTACGGTATTGAAAAAACACAGGAAATAAATTAGAATAGCTTATGAACCGGACTTTTTTGTTGCAAAAAACAAAATAATGATGGAAACAATCGGATAAAGGGTTAATATAGGAAAATATGTTGGAAAATGAATTTCATAAATTAGAAGAAAAACAGGAAATCAGAACGACGATCAGTCAGATCAGAAAAGAGATCAAGAAGCAGGACAGTAAAAAAGCATTTTTGGAACTGCTCCAGGGAAAAGAGTCCATGATCGTTGATTTCTTATCAGAGGAAGATGCAAAGACAAGGAAAAATACAGCACTTCTGATTGGGGATTTAAAGCTTGAACAGGCAAAAGAAGCACTGATCGCAGCCTATCTGAATGAGACAACACTATATGTGAAAAGTGCTTATCTGACAGCTCTTGGAAAGCTTGATGTCAGGGAAAATCTTGAATTCTTTAAAAACCGTCTGCAGGAAGTAAAAAATCAGCAGGTGCCTGCTGAGGAACAAAAACATCAGGGCGAAGAGATCCGGGAGTTAAATGAGATCATACTGAAAACGGAAGGGGCAAAAAAACATCAGTTTACCGGTTTTCAGATGCCGCATGAGATGCTGCTTCTCACAAACCGGGAGCAGAGGGAGGTCACGTTTTCCGAAGTAAAGGAGATCGGGGCTTCGGTACAGAGAAAGGCAGAGCTGCATCCATTGGGAGTACTGGTTTTTTCGAAAGAAGTGACTCCATTTACAAAGCTTCGCACTTACCGGGAATTATTGTTTCCTATTCACACAAATGAAAGAATCCCTGCAATGCCGCACAGGGCGGCAGAATTATTATGGCATTCGGATCTCTATGCATTTCTGACGGAATGCCATGAGGGAGATGCACCATTTTTCTTCCGTCTGGAGGTAAAGAGTGCAGAAACGAAAACAGAGTTTGTGAAAAAATTAGGTGCGTCACTGGAAAAAAAATCTGACTGGAAACTGGCGAATTCGACCACAGATTATGAGATTGAGATCCGTCTGATCGAGGCGAAGGATGGAAGCTTTGTTCCATTTTTGAAATTATATTCCATGAAGATGAAGCGGTTTGCCTACCGGAAGAATGCGATTGCAATGTCCATCCATCCGGCAACGGCGGCGATGCTCATGTATCTGGCAAAACCATATCTGAAAGAAAATGCACAGATTTTAGATCCGTGCTGCGGTGTTGGAACAATGCTGATCGAGCGCGATATCTTAGTTCCGGCAAGGGAAAAATATGGGATTGACATTTTCGGTGATGCGATTGACATGGCAAGAGAGAATGCAGCACTTGCCGGAGAGAAGATCAACTTTATCCACCGGGATTATTTTGATTTTAAGCATGATTATAAGTTTGATGAGATCGTTACCAATATGCCGGTAAAAGGAAAGAAAGCAAAAGAGGATATGGATGCATTTTATGCCCGCTTTTTTGAAAAGTCTAAGAGTCTGCTGGCTGAGGATGGAATCATTATCATGTATTCCAATGAGGTAGGGTTTGTAAAAAAACAACTGCGGCTGCAGCCGTGCTACAGGCTGATCCAGGAGTATACGATCCGGAAAAAGGATTCGTACTGTCTGTTTATTATAGGAATGAAATAACAATTTAAGGGGTAACAGGGATATGGCTTTTACAGCGGGCAAAAGCAAAGAAATTGAGGGAAAATCAAATGACTGGCTGTTAGATCAGTCTTTAATGCAGAGCATGCAGGATCGGTTCTGCGATGCGAACAATGTATACATGGTATGCCTGAATGCACAGAACGGGGGTGTGACAAAAGCATATGGAACAAAAGAGGAATTGGAATATGTGTACAGCAAAGCGGGCAGGGAGCGTCATGTTTCGCTTTTGGACAAAATGACCGGACACAGCATTGAGAGTGTGGTGGAGGAACCGTTAGATACAGATTCTATCAAAATGAGCGGTGTGGCGATCCACGTCAGCGGCGAGACAATCGCAGTCTGGATCGTGATCGGTATCATGGATAACAGTACGGAAGATATTCCGGATTATATGATGCGGACAAGTCCGGAGCGCTATTACAAATCGTTGGAGTTCTTAGAGTCACTCTCAAAACAGATTTTTGCAGTAAAAATGGAGGAAGTGTTAGCGCAGGAAGCTTTTAACAAAAGCAGGGAATCTGAGATACAGATGAAGGAACAGCTGCACAGAAATGAAGCAATGACCTCCATTTTAAAAATGCTTGAGTCAGAAAACAGTTTTACAAAAATTGTGGACGACATTTTAAAAGATGCCTGCGAGTATCTGGGGATTTCGGCAGGAGCACTGCTCCGGGAAAATCAGGAGCAGAAGACGGTGGATATGATCTGCGAGTATGCCGGCGGGGGACGTGAGCCGCAGATGGCAAAGGAGCAGGGAGTCCCGAAAGAAGAACTTCCGTTTTTTAACGGAAAGCCGTATATGATCTCATCGGATTCCATGATGCCGGAGGGATTTGCACGTCTGTTTGCACAGAAAAAACTGACAGCGGCTGTTTTTCTCCCGGTGGAGGTGAACGGACATGCGGGCATGTATCTCTGTTTTTGTGAAAGTGAGAAAAAGAAAAAATGGGAAAATGCGGATGTTAAATTTATCAATGACGTAAAACGTATTATCCAGACAATTTTAACCAAACGTATCACGAAAAATTCGCTTGCAAGTTCCTATGCATCTTTAGAGGCAATCCTTGAAAATGTGGGATGTGCAATTTATGTAAGAGATCCACAGACCGGACATATTCTGTATGCAAACGAGAAATATCAGAAATTCTTTAAAAAGACGTTGGAGGAACTTCCACTCAGCCCTGTCAGCTTACAGGATGCGACCGAGACAAAAAACGGTCTGTTCCGGGAAATCTATTCCGAGAAGGAAAACCGATGGTTTGACTGCTACAGCACCCATATCCAGTGGGTGGATGGAAGAAAAGTGACACTCTGTACAATTTATGATGTCACAGATAAAAAACTGTACCAGCAGAAAATCGAGAAACAGGCAAACAATGATTTCCTGACCGGCTTATACAACCGTATGCGCTGCGAGCAGGATCTGCAGCATTTTGTTGAAGATACACATGAATCCGGTGGAGAGGGAGCACTTTTATATATTGATCTGGACGACTTCAAACATATCAATGACGGATTGGGACATCAGTATGGCGATATCCTGCTGAAAAATATTTCTTCCGGATTGAAGCAGATCCCGGGAGTGAATGACAATTGTTACCGCATGGGTGGCGATGAATTTATTATACTGATCTCACATAAGGTATATCCTAATCTGCATAATATCATTGACCGGATCAAGGCAGAATTTGCAAGACCGTGGAGGTTAAAAGAACGGAGTATTACTGCACCATGAGTATGGGAGTTGACGTTTTCCAACCGATGGGGATACCGTGGAGGAACTGATCAAAAAAGCGGATATTGCGATGTATGATGCAAAATGTGCGGGAAAAAACCGTGTTGCCTATTATGATGAAAATGTGATCTCCACATCTTTCAAACGGCTGGATCTGGAGAAAAATATGCGCAATGCGACCAGAAATGCGTTTGATGAATTTGAAGTTTATTATCAGCCAATCACGGATATTTCAAAACCGGGAATGCCATGCTCCGGTGCAGAAGCACTGATCCGCTGGAATTCGAGGGAACTTGGCGTGATCTCCCCGACAGAGTTTATCCCACTGGCTGAGTATTTAGGGTTGATCAATCCGATCGGAAGCTTCATCTTAAGGGAGGCCTGTATGCGCTGCAAATACTGGAATGATATGGGGCATCCGGATTATAAGGTCAATGTCAATCTGTCTGTTGTACAGCTATTGCAGAATGATATTGTGGAGCAGATTGCTGAGGTCATCAGCGAGACAGGGATCGATCCAAAGAATCTGACACTGGAAGTGACCGAAAGTCTGGCGATCAACGATATGAACCGCATGAAAAAGATTCTTGCGGATATCAAAAAACTTGGTGTGCGTGTGGCTTTAGATGATTTCGGAACAGGATACTCTTCCCTGAACCATATCCGGGAAATGCCGATCGATGTGATCAAGATCGACCGGTGCTTTATTATTGATATCGGAAAGGATGATTTTTCCAATGCTTTTGTTAAAATGGTGGCGGAATTGGCATCCGCCATTGATGTCAATGTCTGTGTAGAGGGAGTGGAGACGAAAGAGCAGCTGGATATTCTTATGGGAAGCAAGATCCAGCTGATCCAGGGCTTTTATTTTGGAAGACCGATGACGGCGAGAGCATTTGAGGAGAAGTATTTATAATCCTGTAACCTCTGATACGGTGAGCACGTTGTCGTGTACCTGAAAGCGGATGTTGTAATTTCCATAGGTGAGTCCCCAGATGCGGCTGTTGTCGTGGATGAACCGGTCTCTTGGATCCTGGGATAAAAGCTCTGACAACAGTTTGCGGTCAGCTTCCGGGATCTTTTGCAGCAGATGGTCTGGAAAAATAACTTCTAACTGCTCACTGCTTACAGATAAAGCAAAACCGCCTGTGGCTTCCGGGTGGCTGTCGATATGCGGCAGATAAGGCTTGATGTCGTAAATTGGCGTACCATCTAACATGTCAATACCGGATACTGTGATAATGGGACCGAACTTTTCATCCATTGTGACAGATTCCAGTTTTACAGAAGATAAACCAATCGGGTTAGGACGGAAAGGGGAGCGTGTTGCAAAAATACCCATACGCACTTTTCCACCGAGCCGCGGCGGTCTGACGGTGGCAGACCAGTGATCTTTTTTTGCCTTGGAAAATCCCCATACAAGCCAGAGGTGGGAGAAGTCATTAAGCCCCCGGATGGCATCAGCATTTCTGTATTCCGGGGAAAAAACAATCGTTCCCTGCAATCCCCCGACAAGTCCGCTCTGTCTTGGAATCCCAAACTTTTCCGGAAAATCCGTATGAATGACAGCAATTTCTTTTAATTCCATAATAAGAAGCTTCCTCTATTTCATGATGATCATATAGTTCATTTTAGATAACAAAAAAGCCTTGATACAATCAAGGCTTTCTCTATGCAGAAGATGGGACTTGAACCCACACGATATTGCTACCACAGGCACCTGAAGCCTGCGCGTCTGCCAATTCCGCCACTTCTGCGAACAAACACTATTATATCCGGGTTTATAGAATAAGTCAAGACTTTTTTGAAAAATTGTTTTAATTGTATGAAAAACTTTTTGCAATTTTTTGAAAAAAGTGGTTGACTTTTTTGTTTTCTTTGCTATTATTAGGAAGTCGTCACGAGAGATGACTGATATGCGGAAGTGTCGGAACTGGCAGACGAGCAAGACTAAGGATCTTGTGCTCATTGCGAGCGTGTGGGTTCAAGTCCCATCTTCCGCATTAGAGAAAGAAAAGAGGAAACCTTTTATTAGAGAGGTTTCCTCTTTTTGTTTGCGCGCCATGGGCGCGCTCTAACGGGTGTAAGTCCCGAACATGCCCAGATAGTGGGAAGTGTATAGCTGAACAGCAAGGGTGTCCATTGTGAGGTGGAATCTGAAGGAAGCTGTAAGCAAATCTCTGATCCGACGGACAGAAATCACATATAAGGCTAAGCTATGAGAGACAAGTTGGCAAAAGACAATGAAGTCTAATAACTATCACATTTGTAGTAGCAGAGTAAATGTGGCGGATATATGGAGAGAAAGAGTGTGCACCTTAAGCGTGGAGATCTCACAGAGGTTCCATTAGCCTAGTAACAACGAACTGTGAGAAGTCAGCCGAGCCCATAGTAGTGAAGAAGTCTCTGTAATGGAGACGGAGCAAAGGGGCGAACAATCAATAAGTTTGAGTATGTCTCGTATTGCAGAAATGGCAACATCTGCCGTAACCAATCGGGAAAAGGGTGGTCAAATCAAGCGAGACGGAAAGGAAAGAACGCATGGACACAAGTAGTCTAATGGAGCAGATATTATCTAGTGATAACCTTAACAGAGCATATCTGCAAGTCGTACGAAACAAAGGTGCAGAGGGAGTGGACGGAATGAAGTACACAGAACTCAAAGAACATCTTGCTGAGAACGGAGAAATCATCAAGGAACAGTTGAGGACAAGAAAGTATAAACCTCAACCAGTACGAAGAGTGGAGATACCAAAGCCTGATGGCGGTGTCAGAAACCTGGGAGTACCAACAGTAACAGACAGATTTGTACAACAAGCCATTGCACAAGTATTAACTCCAATCTATGAGGAACAGTTTCATGACCATAGCTATGGATTCAGACCGAATAGATGTGCACAACAAGCAATCCTAACAGCACTTGATATGATGAATGATGGTAATGATTGGATTGTAGATATTGATTTGGAAAAGTTCTTTGACACAGTAAATCATGACAAACTCATGACTATCATAGGTAGAACAATAAAAGATGGGGATGTTATCTCAATCGTCAGAAAATACCTTGTCAGCGGAATCATGATTGATGGCGAATATGAGGATTCTATTGTGGGAACACCACAAGGAGGAAATCTCTCGCCATTATTGGCAAACATTATGTTAAACGAACTTGATAAGGAAATGGAAAAACGAGGGCTTAACTTTGTACGATATGCAGATGACTGTATAATCATGGTCGGAAGTGAAATGTCAGCCAACAGAGTTATGAGAAATATTTCACGATTTATTGAAGAAAAACTAGGACTTAAGGTAAACATGACCAAGAGCAGAGTAGATAAGCCACAGGGACTCAAATACCTTGGATTCGGTTTCTACTTTGATTTGATAGCACACCAGTACAAGGCAAAACCACATGCAAAATCAGTAGCAAAGTTTAAGAAAAGAATGAAAGAGCTCACTTGTCGTAGCTGGGGCGTAAGCAACAGCTACAAAGTGGAGAAGCTTAACCAACTTATTAGAGGATGGACTAACTATTTTAAGATAGGAAGTATGAAAAAGCTTTGCAGAGAACTTGACGGAAACATCAGATATAGACTTCGTATGTGCATATGGAAACATTGGAAAACCCCACAAAACAGGGCAAAGAATCTAATGAAACTTGATGTGCCAAGATGGGCAGCGTATAACATCGCATACTGTGGAGATAGGTACGCCAGGCTGGCTCATAATGGATGGATACAAAAGGCGATAACCACAAAGAGACTAACCTCATTTGGATTAGTCTCAATGTTAGATTACTACACCGAAAGGTACGTTGCTTGTTAAGTTGATTGAACCGCCGTGTACCGGACGGTACGCACGGTGGTGTGAGAGGACGGGGATTTAATAAATTCCCTCCTACTCGATTGTGTGTTGTAAAATCTGCCAACAACACATATAATGGGAGTAGGCAGTGAAACAGTGACAGATACTGCGGAAGGAAAAAACTATGCACAGTAACGCTGGCAGGGGAATGAAGGAATCTGTTTTATAAATTGCTTGGAATATTTGGGCGTATGATTTATAATGTGCATAAAGCAATGAGCAGTGTCAGGAGGAAAAAATATCAAATGCAGTGCTTGCACGATGTATTTGATATTTTTGATGACTGATAGGGCGAATGCCCGTGAGCCCATGAAATCTTTGATTTCATGGGCGTGCACTGTGGACAAAATTAACAGAGGACTTATTTTCATGAACAAAAAGAAATTTACATATATCACAGCGCTTACCCTGTTAAGCTTTACACTTATGACAGGCTGTACCAATGAGCGCAAAGAAAACCAGACTGCTTACCGTCAGATTGGAATCAATGCAATGGAAAGCGGCGATTACGCAGGAGCCGTGGATGCGTTTAACAGTGCTCTGGGACAGTGCATTGGGAAAATCACAGAGAACGAATTAGATATCTGCTACTATAAGGCAGCGGCACAGTATGCCGGTGGTGATCCGGCAGGGGCAGTGGACACTTACACAGCGATCATTGATTATGACAAAAAGGCAGCAGACGCTTATTATCTGCGCGGCTGTGTTTATCTGAAACAGGGGGATACCGAGAGCGCTGTTTTGGATTTTGATAAGGCAGTAAAAAATAACAGCAGCGATTACGAACTTTATGTCAACATTTACGAGAACCTTTCTGCTTATGATATGACGGAAAAAGGGGAAGAATACTTAAATAAAGCATTTGATATCAAAGGCAACAGTGCCGGAGATTATGCATGGCGCGGAAGAATTTACTATTATCTTGGACAGTACGACAATGCCCAGACAGAGTTGAAGTCGGCTTTAGATAAGGAGAGCGTCATCGCAAATCTTTACATTGCACAGGTGTATGAGGCACAGGGTGATCCTGAAACCGCAGAGGTTTATTATCAGAATTATGTAAACTCAGGAAACGCAGATTCCCAGGCGTATGAATGCACTCGGGGAAATTGAGATGGCAAAAGGAACTATCCGGTGCACTCACCTATTTAGAGCAGGGTATTGCTATGGAAAATGTGACAAACAGAAGAGAACTGATGCAGAATCTCATCATTTGTTATGAATATACATCCGATTTTAATTCTGCATGGAACGTGGTACAGGAGTATGTACAGGTTTATCCGGAGGATGCGAGTGCGCAGCGTGAATATATTTTCCTGAAAAACCGTATGGAACAGACAGCGCCTGTGGAGAATACAGAGGAAGCCGTGACGGAGGATACGCAGACAGTGGAAGATACACAGACACCGGAAGAGGCGCAGACACCAGAAGAGGCGCAGACACTGGCACAATAAAAGAGACCACAGGAAACAATAACGGAGAATAGAATGGCAGAAGCATTTAAAATAGAAGAGATAGAGAAAAGTAATTCTGTAGGCGTGAGTGAGCAGGATGGAGATGACGCAGAGGATTCTGTTGCAGAACTTGCGGAACTGGTGAAAACAGCAGGAGCAACGGTAGTCGGAACCATGATCCAGAAGCGGGAGCTCATTCATCCGGGGACTTATATCGGTTCTGGAAAGGTGGCGGAGTTAAAGCTGCTTGTGGAGGAACTGGGCGCAACCGGCATTGTGTGTGATGATGAACTTTCACCGGCGCAGCTCCGCAATCTGGAAGATATGCTGGATACAAAAGTGATGGATCGCACACTGATCATTCTGGATATTTTTGCGGCAAGAGCAACTACCAGCGAGGGAAAGATCCAGGTGGAACTGGCACAGTTAAAGTACCGTCTGAGCAGGCTGACCGGACTTGGACGTTCCATGTCAAGACTTGGAGGCGGAATTGGTACAAGAGGACCGGGTGAGAAAAAGCTGGAAATTGACAGACGTCTTATCAAAGACCGGATCGCACAGCTGAACCGGGAATTGAAAGAAGTACGGCAGCACCGTGATATCACCCGTGCACAGCGGGAAAAAAATCAGATGCCGGTGGCTGCAATCGTGGGATACACAAAATGCAGGAAAATCAACACTTATCAATACACTGACGAATGCCGGAGTCCTGGAGGAGGACAAGCTATTTGCTACGCTTGATCCTACCACAAGAGTGCTGGAGTTGTCGGGACGGCAGCAAATACTGGTGACAGATACCGTCGGATTTATCCGCAAACTGCCGCATCATCTGATCGAGGCATTTAAAAGCACACTGGAGGAGGCAAAATACGCAGATTATATTTTTACATGTGGTAGATGCTTCCAATCCGCAGCATGAGAAGCAGATGCTGATCGTATATGAGACACTGGCAAATCTGGATGTGAAAGACAAGACGGTGATCACGCTGTTCAACAAGCAGGATGCAAGGATGGACAGCGAGCCGCTGCATGATTTTAAAGCAGACCATACGCTGCAGATCTCAGCGAAAAATGGAACCGGGTTAGAGGAATTAAAAAATCTTTTATCCGAGCTCCTTCGTGAAAATAAAATCCTCGTGGAGCGGACTGTGCCGTATGCAAATGCAGGCGTGATCCAGCTTGTCCGCAAATCCGGTGAACTGTTGGAAGAAGAATACCGTGAGGATGGAATCTATATCCGTGCTTACGTACCAATGGAAATTTACGCAAAATTATAACAACGACAAAAGTAGTTTATCTGGGAAGAAAGGAACCATAAAAATGATATTATTGATTAAAAACGGACATGTCATCAATCCGGCGACAGAGACAGACGAAGTGGCAGATATTCTCGCCGAGGATGGAAAAGTCGTAAAAATGGAAAAAAATATCAAGGCAAAGGCAGACCGTGTGATCGACGCAAAAGGCTGCTATGTTATGCCGGGATTTATTGATATGCATGTGCATTTGAGAGATCCGGGACAGGAGCAGAAAGAGACAATCGAGACAGGCTGTAATGCGGCGGCACACGGCGGATACACAACTATCCTTGCAATGCCGAACACAAGACCGGTGGTAGATAATCCGGATGTTGTGAAATACGTGCAAAATAAAGCAAAAACAGTTGGTGTCGTGAATGTTTTACAGGTGGGAGCCATCACAAAAGGACAGCAGGGAAAAGAATTAGCAGACATCCGCGGCATGTACGAAGCGGGAATTCCGGCGATCAGTGAAGATGGCAGATCCGTTATGAATTCCGAACTTTACCGGGAGGCGATGGAGATCGCAGCAGAACTCGATATTCCGGTACTTGCCCACTGTGAGGACATCAACCTTGTAAATGGCGGCGTTATGAATGAGGATGCGCATTCCAAAGAGCTTGGTTTAAGGGGAATCACCAATTCGGTAGAAGATATCATTGTGGCAAGAGATATCATGTTAAGTGGGGACACCGGAGCAAAATTACATTTGTGTCACTGTTCAACAAGAGATTCTGTAAAAATGGTACGGTATGCAAAAATGGAGCAAATGAAAGTAACTGCAGAGGTATGCCCGCTATCATTTCACACTGACCTCGGATGATATCCATAAAACTCGAGCCGTCATCGATCAGG
>ENA-OQKX01000082-OQKX01000082.1-human-gut-metagenome-genome-assembly--contig:-NODE-82-length-17651-cov-3.140322_pt1 | contig 17651 bp, 15 predicted proteins | sample MGYA00242654_ERZ504810 | MGnify/ENA primary metagenome ERZ504810 (study PRJEB26092, sample SAMD00036378) | human gut metagenome | host: Homo sapiens | study: EMG produced TPA metagenomics assembly of... | reverse complement strand
GGTTTCCCCCATTGTGCAATATTCCCCACTGCTGCCTCCCGTAGGAGTCTGGGCCGTGTCTCAGTCCCAATGTGGCCGTTCACCCTCTCAGGCCGGCTATGGATCGTCGCCTTGGTGGGCCGTTACCCCACCAACAAGCTAATCCAACGCGGGTCCATCTTATACCACCGGAGTTTTTCACACTGAGCCATGCAGCTCTGTGCGCTTATGCGGTATTAGCAGCCATTTCTGACTGTTATCCCCCTGTATAAGGCAGGTTACCCACGCGTTACTCACCCGTCCGCCACTAGAAATAGATCAAATCCACCGAAGTCTCAATGAAATATTTCCCGTTCGACTTGCATGTGTTAAGCACGCCGCCAGCGTTCATCCTGAGCCAGGATCAAACTCTCTGATAAAATGTTTGATTCACTCAAGATAACAACTAGCTATCTCTCGTTTTACTGTTTTTGGTTTTTCAAACCGTTCTTAAAAATGTAAAGAATTTTCGAGAATCGTATGTGTTTCACTGTTTAGTTATCAAGGTTGTCTGTCTTGCGACAGCTTGTTTACTTTATCACATCTCTTTTTCTTTGTCAAGAACTTTTTTCAAGTTTTTTCAAAGTTTTTCGAACTCTTCCGGATTTCGGAACTGTTCTTCTGATCTGTGATTGTCGGCTCTGTTCAAGCGACTTGATTACTTTAACATATTTATTTTAAGTTGTCAAGCACTTTTTTAAATTTCTTTTTTCTTTCAGAAATTATCTTAAATTGTCTCTTTTCAAGAAACAATTATTTCCGACAGCTCAACTAATATAACACCGAAAGTTCACTATGTCAACAGTTAATTTCATAATTTGACAAACTTTTTATATTTTCACCCTAATCTCCACTAAATTCCCAACAGCCATCCAGTCTATCTGACACCGGAATTCCAACCATCCTCCCCATCTATCCTTCCTATATTGCAGCACCCACATACCATATATACACAACACCCCAGCTTTTCCGTCCCATTCATACTATATATAGGAAACTTTTCTATTCCGTCAAACTAACAAACCACCATCCCGCTTCTCTTTCAGCCATCTCTGTCACAGCCAACAGCCAGCAAGCTCAAATCATTCTCTTCGGCGACATTTGCAGGGCCTTTAGAAAAACTTAGCCCCGGGAAATCTGCGTTATTCGCAGATCACTCACTGTCTGAGCCGCTTCGCGGCGAGTTTGAGTTATCTGTGAATGCTTTTAGCAGATTTTCCGGGGCTTAGCTTTTCTTAAGGCCCGAAACCGAGCCGAAGAGAATGATTTGAGCTTGCGTCCCTCTTAGCTGATCTTCCCGGGCTTAGTTTTTCTTAAGACCCGAAACCGAGCCGAAGAGAATGATTTGAGCTTGCGTCCCTTTCATCTGGAATAAAACCCACTCTCAACCTCCACCGGAATCACCCTCTCCTCAATCCCCTCAATCTCAATAAACCTCTGTCTCCCCAACATCTCCACCATCTGCGCAAGCAGCTCCCTGCTCCCCTGCGCCTCCATCTCCACGCGGTCATCCCAGTTATTCTCACCCAACGGTAACCCCAGAGAACTGGCAATATAACAGGCCCGATAGCGAAATCCAACTCCCTGCACTCTCCCCGAAAACCAATAATGCTTCCTTATCAGATCCTCTCTCATCTCCGAACCCTTCCCATCCTGAACATCATGCTTTTTCCAGACTCCCCGGCCTTTCTCATACTCCTCAGCAATCTCCTCACCCGTCTCAGAATCCTGCAGAAACGTTCTATACTTCTTTCTCTTAAAATCAAATATACTCAACAGCAACCCTCTCTCACAGCTACTGTGCCGGCAACTTGATTTCCCAAACACTCTCACATCCTTTCCTGCCAGCCTGTTTCAGGAATCACTCTGCCGCCACACTACAATCACACCCTGATCACAAACCCATCTTTTCTCGCTTTCGCCTTCGGATATTCCCCGGAGCGATAGCCCAGAACACAGTGACCAATTCCAACATAAGACTCCGGCACGCCCCACTCTGCCTTCAATGCCTTTCCCTCTTCAGAAGCAAACACCTCTCTTGCACGATGAATCCAGCAGGAATCAACCCCAAGGGCATGAGCAGCATTCATCAGATTTCCCATAACAAGGCTTCCATTTTCCACACAGGTAGGCATATTACTGTCTGCAAAAACCACAACAACTGTCGGTGCCCCATAGAACGGATCACTCTCAGTCCCCATCACATCCGCATTCATTTTAGAAAGCTTCGCAACAAGTTCCGGATTCTGTGTCACTACCATAAGTGTACCCTGTTGTCCCATTCCGCTTGGTGCATATTCCCCTGCTTCAAGAATCTCATTCAACACTTCTTCCGGCACCAGATCTTCTTTATAACCACGTACACTTCTTCGCTCCAAAAGATTTTTTATTGTTTCATTCATGTCTCATATCCTCCTGTATTTATTTTCATCACTGTCAAAGCAACATTACTGTCCACCACGTTCTCAGCAACACAGTCAGGCAACAATATCTTCCTATATTATAGCACTACATCTACCAAAACTCACCTGTATTTCCCATAATTTTCAGGCAATTTTCCTTGCCCCTGCATCACAACTGGTCTATAATAAAGAACAGACTAACATGAGGTATAAACTATATGAACAAAAAAGAAATTTCTGAAATCAAGAAACAGTTCACTCCCGAGAACTGTTCTCTCACCCGCATCTGCGGATGTTACGTTGACGGAGAAAAGAATAAAAAAACCGAACTGAAAGAAGCATTTCTCTCTTTATCAGAAGAAGAAATGTTCAAATACTTTGAAATTTTCCGCAAATCCCTTTCCGGAACAATAGGAAAAAATCTGATGAACATGGAATTTCCTCTCGAGCAGGAAACTGAGGGTGGAACTCAACATTTTCTTATGAAACTGAGAGAAAGCAAACTGACCGATGATGCACTGGTAGAAAGTTTCTACGATAAGATCATTGAAAACTATGATTATCCCGAAAACTACTACATCATCCTGATCCATGGAGTATATGATATCCCCGGAAAGTCTTCCGACGGTGCAGAAATGTTTGATGCATCTGATGAGATTTATGAGCACATCATGTGCTGTATCTGTCCTGTAAAACTCTCTAAGGCAGGTCTTTGCTACAATGCCGAAACCAACAGCATCCAGGACCGTATCCGCGACTGGATCGTGGAACTTCCGGATGTTGCTTTCCTTTTCCCGCAGTTTAACGACCGTAGCACTGACATCCATGGTGTCCTTTATTATAGTAAAAATGCAAACGAGCTTCGGGATATTTTTATCGATGAACTGCTTGGATGTACAGCACCTCTTTCTGCAGGAGGACAGCGTGATTCCTTTAACGCACTGGTTGAAGATACTCTGGGCGACGACTGCAGATATGACACTGTATTAAGCATTCACGAGAAATTAAACGACCTGATCGAATCACAGAAGGATGAGCCGGAACCTGTAGTTCTGACCAAATCTGAGGTAAAACGCCTCTTTGAAGAATGCGGCGTAGAAGATGAAAAACTACAGTCATTTGATGAACAATACGAGATCACAGCCGGGGAAAAATCCTCTCTGGTTGCTTCCAACATCACCAATACAAAAAGATTCGAGATCAAAACCCCGGATGTTGTAGTCCACGTAGATCCTGAACGTGCCGATCTTGTGGAAACACTCGTAATTGACGGACGCAAGTGCCTTGTGATCCCAATGGAAGGCGAAGTTGAACTGAACGGAATCCGCGTACATACAGGAAATGAAAATCCTTCTGATGACGAATTTTATGACAATACAGATACTGAGACAGAGGAGACATCTGATGGAGAATAATCGTAAACTCTTATTTTTTGACATTGACAAAACCCTGTTAACCCCTTACCCATGGACAGTTCCGGACAGTGCGAAACAGGCTTTAAAAGAAGCCCGCTATAATGGTCATCTCCTTTTCATCAATTCCGGACGTACCTATACAATGATTCCGGAAATCATTAAAGAAATGGGATTCGACGGCTATGTATGCGGATGCGGCAGCCAGATTTATATGAATGAAGAGCTTTTGTTTTCCAGTTCTATTCCAAATCCGCTCTGCCGTAAAACAACAGAATTACTGCGGGAATGCAGAATTCCTGCGTTTTTTGAACGCCCGGATAAGATTTTATATGACAGCAGTTCATGTGCTGTTCCTGAAACTGTTCAGAAGCTGAAAGCAGAAGTTATAGTAGAAGATCTGGCTCTCTACCCGCCCGAAACATACAACCATTTTACATTTGACAAGTTTCTGGCTTTTCCGTCTGCTGATTCTGATATGGAAACTTTCCGCAAATTTACAGATGAACATTTTCTGTGTTTCATACATGAAGACAAGGCCTGGGAACTGACTCAGAAAAATCTCAGCAAAGCAACCGGAATCCGGTTTCTAGCAGACCGCCTTGGGGTTCCGGTCAAAGACACCTATGCATTCGGCGACAGCACGAACGATCTTCTTATGCTGCAGTTCGCCGGAAACAGCATCGCAATGGGCAACTCGGATCCCCTGATCCTGCCTCACTGCACTTACCAGACAACCAATATCGAAGATAACGGAATTGCCAATGCTTTGAAGCATTTCCATCTCATTTAGCAGAACATACAAAATAACGTATTATCATATCTCTATTTATATGTGTTATTTTTGCATATTTAGGAGAATGATTTCGGATTTATTTAAACTTAAAAACAGCTATGTGAAAACACTCAGGTTTTCATCATAGCTGTTTTAATTTACAATACTCAATTCCTATCAGCAGGCTACTGACAGTTCGGATTTTCTTATTTAGCTGCTTCTGTCGGTGTTGCTTCCGGTGTTTCAGTAGTTTCTGCTGCTTCTTCCTCTGCCGCAGGTGTCTCAGTCACATCTGTATCTTCTGCTGCAGGTGTTTCTGTAACTTTCTCTGTTTCCGGTGTTGAAGTTGCCTCTTCTGTCACTTCAGGTGTCGGTGTTTCCGGAACCGGGGTAGGAGTCGGTGCCATGAAGGTATGTTTGTCAGTGATCTTAAGTGTCTTAATGACTTTCTTAACTACCTTTACATCTGCCTCATCCAGCCATTTAGCAGTTGTATCTGTAAAATAGGTACTTTCTTTGGAATTCTGAAGAGATTCTCGCTTGGAAGCTGTGGCATCTTCATCATTGATCTTGTCAAGTCTTACTACATAGTATCCTGTGTCAGTCTCAATAATATTGTCTGCAACTTCTCCGTCTTTCAGTCCTCTCAGAACCTTCAGAACCTCATCCGGATATGCCTCGCTACCGGAATCTTCATCCTCGTCTTCGCTCTCTTTTGTTGTAAAATTACCCTGCACTGCAGAATAACTGTCATCTACACCTTTGGCAATCTCACTCATGTCTGCTGTAGGATCCTCTTTCATCTTATCCAGAATCTCCTGAGCCTGTTCTTTCTTAGTCTTTTTCTCCTCATCAGTTATATCATCACCGCTTGTAGAGATACTTACATAAGTGAAGGTTGTCTGATTCGCTTCATCATCAGAAACTGTGATCTTTCCTTCTGCTACAACCGGATCATACATCTTCTTCTGAATTGTCTGAAGCTCCAGAAGTTTTTTTACCTGATCTTCCGTTACCGCAAGTTCTTTAATTGTCTCTTCACTGTTTGCAGCCATAAACTGTGATGCTGCATCTGCGATCGCTGCTTCATCATCATCTGTAAGCTCTACGTTATAATCCGCAGCCTTCTCTTTGAGAATATACATCTTCTCAACAGACTCCAGACTGCTTGTCACTGCCTGATCACCATAAGTCTCATCTGAATCATCACCTGCTGTCTGATCCCAGATATTATCTGCACTTCCCATATAATTTAAATACATGGTTGTTGTCTGCTGTTGTTGTTCGCGGGCATAAAGACTTACAACTCCAAGCGGAATATCTGTTCCGTCAACAGTAGCCACTGTCTTTGTTCCATCTAATGTTTTACTTCCACAGCCGGAAAGCATACCAACTGACATCACACCTGCCAGTGTCACAACGGCTGTTCTCTTTACCATTTTTTTCATTTCTTCCTCCATATTATCAATCTGGTCTTTCTTCCATACCACTTTCCCAGAATGTACTGTTATTAGAGTATAAACTTTTTTCCTGCGAAGGGCAAGGCAAATCGAAAAATATGTAGTATATTTCACATATTTTCCGCCATGCTCTTAAGTTCCTCTGCAAATTCCGTCAATGCCAGGATCAGATTCCCCTGTGGTTCCAGGATAAATTTCGGTTCCTGCTCATTCTTAAACTGCAGACCTCTTCTGTATTTCTGCATAAGAGCCGGAAAGCCTTCTGTATTCAGCCTTGCTTTCTCATAAAGGGTAAACCGGACTGTTTTTCCAGTCTGCTTTATTTCCGTTACGTACCCCTGATGAGCAATCGCCTTTAACTTCGCAATCGCCAGAAGATTCAGCACTGCCTTTCCGGGTTCTCCGAAACGGTCCAGAAGTTCTTCCAGCATATCATCATAATCCTGTTGTGTCTCAATCCCCGCAATTCTTTTATAAATATCCAGCTTCTGAAATTCATTACTGATGTAGGAATCAGGAATATACGCATCAACATTCAGATCAACCGATGTCTCGAAATCCTCCATTGTATGAATACCCTTCGCCTCTTTCACTGCTTCATTGAGCATCTTACAATAAAGATCATATCCAACCGCATTCATATGTCCATGTTGCTGCGCACCCAGCAGATTTCCGGCACCTCGAAGTTCCAGATCTCTCATTGCAATCTTAAATCCGCTTCCCAGATCCGTATACTCGCGGATCGCAGCCAGACGCTTCTCAGCCGTCTCCTTCAGCATCACATTCTTTCTGTACATCAGAAACGCATAGGCAGTTCTGTTGGAACGCCCGATCCTTCCCCGAAGCTGATAAAGCTGAGAAAGCCCGTATCTGTCTGAATCATGGATAATCATAGTATTTACATTGGAAATATCCAGCCCTGTCTCAATGATCGTGGTGGAAACCAGCACATCAATATCCCCGTTTACAAAGGAATACATCACATTCTCCAGTTCCCTCTCACTCATCTGGCCATGAGCAAAATCCACCCTTGCGTCCGGCACCAGCTTCGCAATACGCAGGGCAACATCTGCAATATCCGTCACTCGATTATAAACATAATAAACCTGTCCGCCTCTGCGCAATTCCCTGTTGATAGCCTCTCGGACTGTCTCTTCATCATATTCCATAACATATGTCTGGATCGGCATTCTGTCCATAGGAGGTTCCTCTAGGACACTCATATCCCGGATTCCGATCAGGCTCATATGAAGAGTACGGGGAATGGGCGTTGCAGTCAGTGTAAGGACATCCACATCCTTCTTTAACTGCTTGATTTTTTCCTATGCGTAACTCCAAACCGCTGTTCCTCATCAACGATCAACAGGCCAAGATTTTTGAACTGTACGTCTTTGGAAAGGATTCTGTGCGTTCCAATGATCACATCCACCTGACCTTTTTTCAGATCTTCGATTGCCTTCTTCTGTTGTGCCGGGGTCCGGAATCTGCACAACAGTTCCACACGTACCGGAAATTCCTTCATCCTCTGCACAAAGGTATTATAAATCTGCTGCGCAAGGATCGTTGTAGGTGCAAGATAAGCTACCTGTCTGCTCTCCTGTACTTCCTTAAATGCGGCACGTAGCGCCACTTCTGTTTTGCCGTATCCCACATCCCCGCAGATAAGCCGGTCCATAATCCTGGTACTCTCCATATCACGTTTGGCATCCTCAATAGCACTGAGCTGATCCTCTGTCTCTTCATATGGAAACATTTCTTCAAATTCTCTCTGCCATACAGTATCAGGACCACAGACATATCCTTCCTTTTCCTGACGCACTGCATAAAGCTCTACCAGTTCTTTTGCAATATTTTTAACTGCCCCACGAACCTTGCTCTTTGTTTTATTCCACTCCTGAGTACCAAGTTTGTTCAGCTTCGGAGCCTTTGCAGCATCTGCCCCTGAATATTTCTGCAGACAGTCAAGCTGAGTAGCAGGAATATAGAGATTGCTTCCGCCTCTGTATTCAATTTTAATATAATCTTTAACGATCCTGTCTACTTCAACTTTTTCAATTCCTCGGTAAATACCAAGACCATGCTTTTCATGGACAACAAAATCGCCGATAGAAAGCTCCGCAAAATCCTGAATACGGCTTCCACTGTAATTTTTTTCTCTTTTTTTCTGTTCCTGTCCAAAAATGTCAGATTCTGTCATTACCGCAAACTTGATCAACGGGTATTCAAAGCCCTTCTTTGCATGGCCATAAACCACCATGATCTCGCCCGGACAGATCTCCCTGTCATAATCTTGTCCATAAAAGGCTGCCAGTCCCTCTTCCTGAAGATCCTTTGCCAGCCTCTCGGCCCTTGTGCGGGAACCGGAAAGCAACGCGATCCTGTATCCCTGTTTCTTATACTGATGAAGATCTTTTACCAGAAGTTCAAAACTGTTGTTATAAGCGCTGATTGATTTTACCTCCAGGTAAAATTTCTCCCGCACTTTCCAGCCTGCCTGTTTCGGTTCCAGCGCACATACAGAAATACAGTTGCGTTTATTCAGTTCTTTTTGAAGCTGTTCAAAAGAACAAAGCCAGTTTTCCGGCAGATTCCGGCTGCCTTTTTCCTCTCTGTGCATACGGCTCTGTCTGTACTCTTCTTCTACAGCCCCGCCTTTCTCAGTCAGTCGGTTTGGTTCATCCAGAAAGATTATGGTTCTTTTCTCCGGAAAATAATCCAGGAAGGAAACCATATCCTTGTCCCCTATATGCTCCACCGCCGGATAGATCGTAAGTTCTTCCAGATTTTCCAGAGAACGCTGACTCTCCGGATCAAAACTCCGGATAGAATCAATCTCATCTCCCCAAAGCTCGATTCTCCATGGATTTTTCTCAGTGAGACAGTAAATATCCACAATACCGCCACGCACAGAGAACTGCCCCGGCATTTCCACCTGTCCTACCCGCTCGTAACCTAAAGCCACCAGCTGGTTCTTCAGCTGTTCTATGTCTACGGTGCTGTCACTTTCGTAATGAATCAGCTGTTCTTTTATCTTTTCCAGAGATTCCAGAAAATCCATACATCCGTCAATACTTGTAACAACTGTCAGTTCTTTCTCTTCCAGTAACGCCTTAATGACCTTCATTCTCTGACGTATCAGCAGATTTCCATGGATATCTGCCTGAAAAAACAGAAGATCTTTCGCAGGATAAGAATACACTTTTCTGTCATAAAATCTGTAATCTTCATAAATTTCTCTGGCGCGGCGTTCGTCCTCCGCCAGGATCAGACGATAAGGCGCAATCCCGGAAAGTCCGTACATCAGATGAGATTTCTGCGATTCCATACACCCCGAAACCTGCAGGATTCCCTTATTCGTTTTGCTTTTTTCTTTAATCTGTTCAAACTCTGCAAGCCCCTGCAGAGGTGTTAAAAATGCTTTCATCTTCACCCCTCATGATCCTTCGACGTAATAAAAGCGGCTTCTGTTTCCAGTTACCGCTTTCTATACCTTTTGCTGAACAATCATCTGTTTCCTGTCTGCTTATTTCTGTACAGGTACTTTTCTGTTATATTCGTTCATGGCTGCATCTGTACCCTGTGAGATTATGATATCCACAGCCTTTGCCGCCTTTGCTATTGCTTCATCCACAAGTTTCCTGTCTTCTGTGGAAAATCTGCCAAGTACATGATCTGCCAGATCCCATCCCTTCGGCTTTGCACCAACTCCTACTTTGATACGGAGAAATTTCTCTGTGCCAAGCTGGCGGATAATATCTTTGATCCCGTTATGTCCACCCGCACTTCCCTGCTTGCGGATGCGAAGCTGCCCGGGTTCCAGATCAATATCATCATAAATAACAATAAGCTCTGATTCCGGATCAATTTTAAAATAATTCGCCATCTCACGAACAGGACCACCACTCAGGTTCATAAAAGAAAGCGGCTTCATAAGAATCACTTTCTCTCCGCCGATCATGGTTTTACCGTACATGGCATTAAATTTCACACCACCCTGAGGGACATTGTAATCCTCTACCAGACGGTCAACGGTATCAAATCCCATATTGTGGCGTGTTGCTTCATACTGTTTCCCGGGATTTCCCAGGCCAACTACTAAATACATATATGTGTCTCCTGCTTAATTTAACACCATTTTCCGGAATTACCATACCTGTCCTGATGTCAAATTTATTTTTTTACATCCTCTAAAGTGTGTTCAAAAAACCAATCCTGCAAATTGTAACGCACATCTTGCGGAAAGCATTTTTCAAACACACGCTAAGATAATTAATTAAAATATACCATCTCTTCCTTAAGCGGCTCGCATTCTTTCACATCACTTGCATAAAGAACAATGCCCTCACCCTGATATTCTGTACGGTTCTCAAATGCGGCCTTCGCTGTTACTTCTACCCAGCTGCCTTCTTTGATATGCGGTGCATAATCGCTTCTGCACACGTATCCAAGGAATGTGGTATCATCTGCGCAGCAGGTCATTGCCACACGTCCCGGAACAAAGAATTTACTTCCCATTCCACGTGGTTTCATGACACGTCCTTTAAAGCGGACAATTTTGTCTACATATTTATCCGGATTATCCATGGCATCCACAAACCAGATACCATAATCTTCTGGTGGAATCTCAATGATCGGTGCATTGATATCAAACGGCATCTCATCCTGGAAAATGTCATCCATCTCGCCCTCTTCATTTTCAAAGATAACCTCTGCACTCTGATTTGCGACCTTGATCCCTCGTCTGTATGCAGGAAGCGGATCTCCCTCTTTACAGCGGTTAAATACAACCATATCTGTATTTCTGATCATATCCATGAACAGAGATTTCATGTTTGCCATATAAACCTGATAAGTAGTTGCATCCACACAGGTAATCTCCTGCTCAATGCCCCAGCCTTCCGGAAGCTCCATCTGCTCAAACTTACTTACAAGCCACATTCCGTTGTACTCGATCACAACACGCTCCGGCTGATGGATGATATCCATGGCAGCCAGACGCTGTGGTGTCAGATCTTCTTCATCCTCGATCACTTCCACAACTGTGTTTGTAAGTTTCAGTTTATCCATATCATATTCTTCTTCGCCTTCTTCGCAAAGGATCAACAGAGTTTTGCCGTCAATGGCAAAGTACTCCTGCTGCAGTGTAAAATCCAGGAAAGTAGTCTTTCCGCTTTCCAGGAATCCCGTAACCAAATAAATGGGAACTCTGATATCATCCATCATATAATTTATTCCTTTATCTTTATTCTGATTCTGTTATTATCTGCCGAAATCATTCAGTCTCGCATCTATGACACAGGATTTCATGCTCCGATGAGCTGAATCCAGATGCTGTATTTTAGAGGATTGCCATAAATCGCTGCTTCCTCATGATCATTATGCAAGCCCAAATAATTCTGCAAGTTTATCTTCTTTCAGTTTAGAGCCGATTACGCAGAGACGACCTGTGTATTCCGGTGCACCTTCACGGATCTCTGTTTCCTCCGGAACCATGTCAAAATAAATCCATGTTCCGTCTTCTGCAGGAAGCATTCCCGTTTGCACGAAGAATAATACCGTAATCTTCAGAAGCGGAAAGAGCCTCAAGCATCTTCTCAAGACCTTCTCTTGTGTATTTCCTGATCGTTCTCACATCCCCAGCTTGTAAATACCTCATCTGCGTGATGATGGTGATGATCATGATGATCATGTCCGCAGCCGCATTCATGGTCGTGGTCATGGTGATGATGTTCATGTTCTTCGTGATCATGTCCACAGCCACATTCATGGTCGTGGTCATGGTGATGATGTTCATGTTCTTCGTGATCATGTCCACAACCACATTCATGATCATGGTCGTGATCGTGATGATGATGCTCTCCATGTTCATGTACATGTCCGCACTCCGGGCATACCTCTTCCTCAGACATCAGTTCTTCCTCAAGAGATACCGGTTTCTCCATAACCTCAAGGATTTTCTTTCCGTCCAGTTTCTCAATCGGAGTGGTGATGATAGCAGCTTTCGCATTAATTCCACGAAGAAGTTCCATTGCCTGCTGTGCTTTCTTCTCATCAATGATATCTGTACGGCTCATGATGATCGCACCTGCATATTCAACCTGATTATCAAAGAACTCACCAAAGTTTCTCATATACATTTTGCACTTCTTTGCATCAACTACAGTTGTATAGCTGTTCAGAACGATATCCACATCTCCCTGAACACCCTGTACTGCCTTAATAACATCTGAGAGTTTACCAACACCTGATGGCTCGATCAGGATTCTGTCCGGATGATATTTGTCCACAACCTCTTTCAGAGAAGTGCCGAAATCTCCCACTAATGAACAGCAGATACATCCGGAATTCATTTCCCGGATCTGGATTCCCGCTTCCTTCAGGAAACCACCGTCAATACCAATCTCACCAAATTCGTTCTCGATCAGTACAACCTGCTCATCTGCATAAGCCTCTTTCAGAAGTTTCTTAATCAATGTAGTTTTACCGGCTCCAAGGAAACCGGAAATAATATCAATCTTAGTTGCCATTGTCTTATTTCTCCTCTTCGTTAAAATTTATATTTCTGAATAACTGCCATATAGCCGTCATTTTTTATATTCTGCCATTTTTATGAACAAACAGAATAACTTTTGGAACTGCCATCATTATCTGTCTGTTTATATATTTACCTATAACGTACTCATTATACATAAGATATCCAATGTATTCAAGTCTGCCATCAACGCACTTTGACCAGGAAACGCCTGTGCCCCCTGGTTTACAAATATCCTGCAGCTGTTCAATACCTTCAGAACAACCTGCCTGTTCACATCAAAGAAAGGGGCATGATCCACCATCATGCCCCCGCCTGTATACACTAATGATCAACCGTTGATCATAAAGCTCATTAATTTATCAATATCGTCTTTCTCATAAGCAACGATCTCAAGTTCCGGAATCTCTCCGCCTGAGAAAATGTTTGCCAGAGATACATACTGGGATAATTTAGATTTAAGGTTCAGTCTGTCACCTTCGCCTGTTACTAATTCTACTCTGCCTTCGCAGCTGTCAACTACAGAAAAAATTTATCGATGTCTTTAATGTTAGATACTTTCATGTTCATTCTCCTTTCAACATGGAAACCATTATTCTCTCTATTCCTTATGTTCGCGATAATTATAACGCAGATAAATTTCAAAAGCAATTATTTATATTTCACGAATTTTTCATATATTATCGGGCTTACCCTGCAATATTGTCAAATAAATAACATGCCCCTGACAATAATTCTCTCAGATATTCACATATACCCTGAAATCATCCCTCAAAATTAATATGTAAAAATCGCAACCCCATAAGCCGGCAATGGATATGCGAAGGAAAACTCTCTGTTATCACATTCCTGTTTCACTGCCTTAAATGTCTTTGGCTGCTCCAGAAGTCCATTCTCGTCCATGATCAGCTTGTACTGTTTTTTCTTCGGAACACCAACTCTGTAATCCGAACGGTCAACAGGTGTAAAGTTAACTATATAAAGAATATTGTTTCTCTTTGTAGGAGACTTTCTCACAAAGCTGAAAATACTTCTGTCCCCGTCATTCGCATTGATCCACTCAAATCCTTCCGGATTATTATCACCGGCATAAAGTGCCGGATATTTCTTATAAATAGTCAGGAGATCATGCACATAATTCTGAAGTTCCTTGTGTGGCTCTTCATTCAGAAGGAACCAGTCAAGTTCTCTCTCCTCACTCCATTCACGAAGCTGTCCGAATTCCTGTCCCATAAACAGAAGCTTCTTACCCGGATGGCAGTTCATAAATGAATAGGCAGCCTTTAAATTCCTGAATTTGTCCGGTAACTCTCCCGGCATCTTCTCAAGCATGGAGCATTTCAGATGAACCACCTCATCATGAGAAAGAACTAATACATATCTCTCACTGTATGCATATGACATGGAGAAAGTCATCTTATTATGATTAAATTTACGGAAATACGGATCCAGCTTCATATATTCCAGGAAGTCATTCATCCATCCCATATTCCACTTCAGACTAAAACCAAGTCCGTCCTTCTCTGCATCCCCTGTAACCATCGGCCATGCAGTAGATTCCTCAGCGATCATCACAGTTCCATGATTCCTTCCAAGAACTACTGTATTCAGATGCTTAAAGAATTCAATAGCCTCCAGATTCTGATTTCCGCCATATTTATTTGCGATCCATTCTCCATCCTTCTTACCATAATCAAGATAAAGCATGGAAGCAACAGCATCCACACGAAGTCCGTCTACGTGGCACTCCTCCACCCAGTAAAGGGCATTTGCGATCAGGAAGTTCTTAACCTCCGGGCGTCCGTAATTATAAATCTTGGTACCCCAGTCCGGATGTTCTCCCTGTCTCGGATCTGCGTGCTCATATACTGCGGTTCCGTCAAAGTTTGCAAGACCATGGGCATCTTTCGGAAAATGTGCAGGTACCCAGTCAAGGATAACTCCAATCTTATTCTGATGTAAATAATCCACCATATACTTGAAATCCTGTGGCGTTCCATATCTGGAAGTCGGTGCATAATATCCGGTCACCTGATATCCCCAGGAACCGTCAAAAGGATGCTCTGCGATTCCCATAAGCTCTACATGGGTATATCCCATTTCCTTCACATAAGCTGCCAGGGCATGTGCGAATTCTCTATAGTTATAAAATCCTTTTTCATTTTCCTCTGACTGCGGATGCTTCTTCCATGAACCCGGATGAACCTCATAGATTGCCATAGGCTCTACCTGCTCATCAAACTTCTCTCTGTTCTTGATCCATGTGGCATCCTTCCATTTATAGTCTGTGATATCTGTGATCCTGGAGGCTGTACCCGGACGGAGTTCAGCTTCATTTGCATAAGGATCTGCCTTATATAGCTTCTCTCCATGCGCACCCACGATAAAGAATTTATACAGCTGTCCGATCTTTGCCCCCGGAACAAACACTTCATAAACACCGATCGGCCCAACCTTCTCCATCGGGTTTGCTTCTTCCTCCCAGTTATTAAATTCACCGATTACAGAAACAGACTGTGCATTCGGTGCCCAGACCGCAAAATATACACCTTTTTTTCGTCTGTATGTAGTCGGATGGGCACCCAGTTTCTTATATACTTCATAATTGGTTCCCTGTCCAAATAAATATTGATCCAAATCTGTAAATTTCATACTCACACCCATCTGGAGTCCTCCCTTAACTTCGGTTTCTATCTTTTTTGCAGATACTGATTCCATAAAATAATACTGTAACAGGATATCTTACGTTACTGTTCACTCCGTTCTCAGTAACGTAGCCAAAATTCATTCCAGATTGCCTGCGGCAATGGAATTTTGGCGTATGAACAGTAACTATCTTACAGCAAGTTCAATCAGGAATACGAACTGACTTTTAGTCATTCTATAAGCCTTATTATACCAACGGACATTCCATACGTCAATTAAAAATATGTGTATATTTAACAATTTTTTTATATATTTTATGTGTTTTTTGTAAAAAACATAAAGAGCAAAGAAGTACCATTGCTCTCTTCTTTGCTCTTTCGTATATTCGTAATTCTTCTGTATGGTCCACACTGCAGGATTGCATATGTTTTTTATTCCGTTCCATCTCCGTAATCTACAGAATCATCACTGTAATCTTCCGAATCATCTGAACTTCCATCATCATAACTTCCGTCATCCGAACTTCCATCATCATAACTTCCATCGTCTGAACTTCCATCCGAATAATCCCCACTTCCATCTGAGGAATCTGTGCTTCCGTCAGAAGAGTCTGCACTTGCATCAGATGTACCATCTGTTCCGTCTGTGGAAGCTGCTGCATCAGAACCGCCTTGATATCCCGGCACACCTCCATTACTGAGTGTACTCGGCCAGAAATCCACATAACATGCATTCTGTAAGGTCACATTCTTGGCTTCTGCCATCTCACTTACTGTTACAAGTTTATATCCCTGTGCGATAAGATCCGGTATCAGCCTCAGAGCTGCCTTTACAGACGGTTCATGAATATCATGCATCAGAATGATAGTTCCATCTGTCAGATCTCCATTCATTACCGCGTTATAGTCTGCATCTGCATCCATAAGTTTCCAGTCTTCTGTGTCCAGCGACCACATAAAGAACGGCTTATTTACAGTATTATAAATATCTGAATTTCCATCACCGTAAGGTGCACGTGCCACACTCGCCCCCTGACCACATGCCTGAATTAATGCGTCATCTGTATCAGAGAACTGCTTTGCAACTGCGTCAAGATCAATTGTCGTCAACTGTGTATGATCCCAGGAATGACTTCCAATCTCACATCCAAGTTCCAGCATACGTTTTGGCGCATCCGGATATGCACTGACATTCTGACCAAGCATAAAGAATGTTGCATGAGCATTATTCTGTTCCAGACAATCCAGCAGTTCATCTGTATACTCTCCCGGACCATCATCAAAAGTCAGTGCCAGCATCGGACGTACCTTACTCGGATCATAAGATCCGTCTTCATTAAAGTAATAATCCTTCACTCCCTTTTCTACCCATCCTGTCTGTATATATCCGTTTTCGTCAAAAGAATAGGTAACACCATCTATATCCTGAAATCCATTTGAAAAATATGTACCATCTGTATTCTGATACCACTTTCCGTTAGCATCCTCATGCCATCCGGCTGTCATCGCGGCAATCTTATCTGTATCTGATTTACCCTTCAATGGCTGTCTCACCGCAGCATCGGAATTTGCCTGAACTTCCTCTGTATCTGCCTGAGCCTGCACAGTCTGATCACTGCTTCCGCCTCCGGCTACATGATGTGCGATCGGAATAATAATTCCTCTCACCACAAACACCACCGCCAGAATCATACCAATAACACAAAGTCCGATCTTTGTATAATGCCTGATCATCATCTGGCGTTTTTTTCTGCGCATTCTTTCGCGCAACACCCTCTTATCCATGGTTTCCTTTCCCCGCTTCTTTTTGTTAATTAGTCCCTGACAGCGTACATCACAGTACGGAGTAATCCACTTTTATCAATAATCATAACTCATTTATCAGGTAAATACAATGCCAATTATTCACTCTGATCAACATCTTCCGTACCTAATTCCTCTTCCAGATTCTCATCTACATCTGAATTGTCCTGTCCGGAATCATCAACATCTTCATCTGATATATTCTGATCACTGTCCTGTTCCGCATTTTCTGCCGCAGCATCTGCATCATCTGCCAGCACATCACCGTTTGCAACTTTCTCACTCACACTCGCATTTTTTATAATAAAATCCTCCACTCTGAGAAGTCCGACTGATTCATCTACATAATCCTGTCCGTAAGTTCCAACCAGCTCTGCAATACTGGAAACACCCATCTGTTCTACCAGTTTATCCTGCAGCTGAAGGCTCTCTTGTCGTCAAGTGACAGTCCTTCTGCATCCATAATCCCCTGCACGATCAGGTTCTGCTTAACCTTACCCTCTGCATACTGCTGACATTGTTCATCAAAATCATCCTGCGAAATACCCTGACTGTCTGTAAACTCTTCCAGAGTCATGTCGGCCTGTTTTGCATAAACTTCCAT
>ENA-OQKX01000081-OQKX01000081.1-human-gut-metagenome-genome-assembly--contig:-NODE-81-length-17671-cov-3.210556_pt1 | contig 17671 bp, 17 predicted proteins | sample MGYA00242654_ERZ504810 | MGnify/ENA primary metagenome ERZ504810 (study PRJEB26092, sample SAMD00036378) | human gut metagenome | host: Homo sapiens | study: EMG produced TPA metagenomics assembly of... | reverse complement strand
CACGCTTGTACCAGTCCGGGTCGGCAGAGCGTGCCTTGTCCAGTGCTTTCAGCTCAGCGCTGCGGGCGTTGTAGGCTTCTGCCATCTCCCGCTCCAGAACTTCCAGCCCTTCCCGGTTGTGGTACAGTTCCATGAACAGCCATTCCAGCTCGTCCTTATGGCGGGCAAAGCGGGTGGAAAATGCAGTTTGATCCTTCATATCCTTTTATCCTTTTCGTGTAAGATGAAGCTGCACGCTGGGGTAATCGCCAAACAGCTGCGGCAGGACAAGCCCTGCATATAGCAGCGTGCTGCCGCTGAACCGCATCCCCTTGTGAATGCCGTCCTCTACGGCGTTGCCGCCGTCGCGGTCATACTGAGAGCCGAAATAGTCGATGCCATCCAGCTCATACACAGCATCTTCTTCCAGCCCACGGAAGCACAGGTGGATGGGCAAGGGATTTGCCTGCGGATGGGTCACCACCAGATTCAGCAGTGCCTCGCTGCCGTCCTCTGCGGCAAACTGCCATGCCGTGAAATATGTGTTTTCTGCCGGGTCGGTCAGCCGGTAATAATCGCCGGTGCGGATCAGGTCGTTCAGCCGCTTGAACCGCTTGATCTGGTTTTTCACTGCGGTGCACTCGGTGCGCTTCAGTTTGCCCAGATCCAGCTCGTAGCCAAAGGTGCCGCTCATCGCCACCACAGCACGGGTGTCGATGGGGGTCGTGCGGCCGGTCTGGTGGTTGGGGCAGGCAGAAACATGGGCACCCATGGTGCAGACCGGATAGCCAAAGGAGGTGCCGTGCTGGATCGTCAACCGTTCAATGGCATCGGTATCATCACTGCACCAGATCTGGGGATAGTAGCACAGCATTCCGGCATCAAAGCGTCCGCCGCCGCCTGCACAGCCCTCGAACAGCACCTCCGGGAAGCCCTGCGTCAGCCGCTCTGCCAGCGCATAAACGCCAAGCATATAGCGGTGCATGATCTCTCCCTGCTGCTCGGCAGGGAAGGTACGGCTGTACACATCGCTCATGCTGCGGTTCATATCCCACTTGATATACTCGATGTGATGCTCCCGCAGCAGCTTGCCGATGGCTTCTGCCAGATAGTCCACCACCTCCGGGCGGGAGAGATCCAGCACCAGCTGGTTGCGCCCCATGGCGGGCTTGCGTCCGGGCAGGGTCAGCGCCCAGTCCGGGTGGGTGCGGTACAAATTGGAGTTCTCGTTGACCATTTCCGGCTCGATCCAGAGGCCGAATTTCATGCCCAGCGCATTGATCCGCCCGATCAGCGGGTCCAGTCCGCCGGGCAGTTTTTCGCAGTTCACGGTCCAGTCGCCCAGACCCTGATTGTCGTCATTCCGGGTGCCGAACCAGCCATCGTCCAGCACCATCATCTCCACGCCGAGAGAGGCCGCTTTTTCAGCGATCTTTACGATCTTTTCGGTGTTGAAATCAAAATAGGTGGCCTCCCAGTTGTTGATCAGCACCGGGCGGCGCTTGTCCTTCCATGGGCCGCGGCAGATGTTGCGCCGCAAAAAGCGGTGGTACTGCTGGGAAAGCGGGGTCAGACCCTCTGCCGCAAAGGAGAGGATCACCTCCGGGGTATCAAAGGTCTCGCCCGGCTTCAGGTTCCATGCAAAGCGCTCCTCCTGAATGCCGCTCACTACCCGGACAAGCCCGGTCTGAGAGCGCTCCACGTCCATCTGGTAGCTGCCGGAATAGACCATCATCACCCCGTAGCAGGCACCGCTGGTCTCCGTTGCATCCTGCTGGCAGAGGATCAGGAAGGGATTATTGTGGTGGCTGGAGCTGCCCCGCACCGAAGAAATGGTCTGGATATTGGTGCCCACAGCTTCCCGCTCCAGCTGCCGTTCCATAGCGTGTCTGCCATGGAAATGCAGCAGATCCCATCTGCCAAAGGGCAGATCCAGACAGGCAGATGCCGCCTTGTCCAGCCGCAGCGGGGTATCTCCGTGGTTTGTCAGCCGCGCCGCGCGGGTGATGACATCCTGCTGTGCAAACACGCCGTACAGCAGCTCCAGCGTCAGACCGGTGGCTTCGTCCTGCATTCGGACGATCAGGGTCTCGGCATCGTTTTCCTCTGCGTGGGCACAGGGCAGACCGGTCAGCTGGTATTTGCCCGCCTCCACCGTGTGGCTCACATAGGTAAAGTCTGCGCCAAAGGCACCACGGCTATCGGCCACCGTCAGGCAGGACAGACGGAAATCGCCCACATTGCAGCCGGTATACTCCTGCGGGAGCAGATCCGGGGAAATGCCCCGGTGGGTGCGGTAAGCGTAGTAATCCGGCGAGAATCCCCGGTCTGTGCGGGGATACAGCTGCATCAGATCGCCTGTACCGATTTTTTTACCATAATACAGGTGCAGCAGGTGCCCCAGCGCATCCACCTTCATGTGGTAGCTGGTATGGGCGGTCTCCAATACAAAAATGCGGGAGTCAGAATCAAATTGAATGCTCATTGGTTCAACACCTCAAAGAATTATTTCCAACAAAAATGCCGACAGACAGGCTGTCGTGTCGGAACGGCTACCCGCCTGTCGGCTGTGATGGAGAAAAATGGGAAGGGCTTATTTACCGCCGGTCATGGCAATGCCCTGAATAAACTGCTTTTGGAAGATCAGGTACAAAATCACCATGGGGATCATGGCCAGCAGGCTGCCTGCCATCAGCACCGGGAAGTTGGTAGTGTACTGACCGTTCAGGGTGGAAAGGCCGGCAGACAGGGTCATCATGTTCAGATCGGTGTTGCAGATCAGCGGCCACATCAGGTCGGCATAAGCGAACACCGCCGTAAAGATGGCCAGTGCCGCCATGCTGGGACCGGTCAGCGGCAGCATGACCTTGACGAAGGTCTGCCACTTGTTGCAGCCGTCCAGATACGCTGCCTCTGCGATCTCGTTGGGGATGCCCAGATACGCCTGCCGCAGAAAGAAGGTACCGAAGGCGCTGACCAGACCGGGGAACACCAGCGCGAAGATGGAGTTGGTGGCACCCATCTTTGCCAGCATCTGGTACTGCGGAATAATGAAGATCTGGCTTGGCAGCATCATCTGGATCAGCACCAGACCGAACAGCAGCTTTTTGCAGGGAAATTCCAGCTTGGCAAAGGCATAGCCTGCCATGGAGCTGAACACCACCGCAAAAATCACGCGGAACAGGATCAGCAGACCCGTATTGATGTAGAGGTTGGTAAAGGGCAGGCTCTGCAATGCCTTGACAAAGCTGTCCAGATTCCAATGGGAGGGCAGGATCTGCGGCGGGATCGCCATAGACTCGGCCTGCGTCTTGAAGCTGGTGAGCACCATCCATACAAAGGGGAAGATCATGCTGATGCTGCCGAGGATCAAGACCAGATAGGTAAAGAACGTTACGACATTCTTTCTGGTTTTCAGACTGGCATTCATAGTTTACACCTCGTAATTGACCCACTTCTTCTGACCGATGAACTGCACCAGCGTGACCAGACCGATCAGCAGCACGGTCCACACCACAATGGCCGATGCGTAGCCCTTATTGCCGGCAACAAAGCTCTCGCGGTAGAACAGATACATCAGGCTCTGTGCGCTGGTCAGCGCAGGGTTCGTCTGCTCCACCATCATGTAAATCAGGTCGTAGACCTTCAGGGAGGCCATCAGGCGCATGATGAGCACCACAAACAGGGTGGGCGATACCATGGGCAGCGTAATGCTGAAGAACTGGCGAACCTTGGAGGCACCGTCCAGCTCGGCGGCCTCGTACAGGGACCGGGAAATGTTCTGGATGCCGGACAGCAGCAGCACGGCGTCGTAGCCGATGGAGCTCCAGATGGAAACGATGGCACAGGTGACCAGAACGATTCCGGGGTTGGTCAGCCAGCGGATGTTCGTGCCAAGAACCTGATTCAAAATGCCGTACTCCGCATTGAAAATCCACTTCCAGACCATCGCTACCGCAGCGGGAGCCACCACCATGGGCAGGAAGAAGATGGCGCGGAAGGCGGTCTTGCCCTTGATCTTTGCGTTCAGCAGCACTGCCACGATCAGCGCCAGAAAAACGCCCACCGGCACAGTGAGGATGCAGAAGTAGATGGAGTTCCAGTTTGCCTTCCAGAATTCCGCATTGCGGAACATTTCAAGGTAGTTTTCCAGACCGCAGAACTGATAGGCTCCAAAGGCTTTTGTCTTGGAAAAACTCATGTAGATGGTCTGGAAGAACGGGATAATATTCAGGATCATCAGACCGATGATGGTGGGAGCTATCATCAAAAGTCCCCAGAAACGTCCATCTCGGCCCAGTTTGGATGTACTTTTCATTTGGTTCCTCCCAAGCTGCATTTTCAGCCCGCACTGGCCTGATCCACGATGTCCTGCATCTTCTGCAGACCGGTGTCGATATCCTCGGTACCTGCGTAGATCTTCAGCAGCTCATCACTGACCTTGCTCTTCCACTCCGGGCGAGAGGCGTTGTTGACGCTCTGGATGCTGTACTCGAACATCTCAATAAAGCACTGGATATTGATGGGATACTCTGCAAAGCAGCCTGCCCAGGTATCCTCCAGACCCTGATAGGCAGGGATGGCCGCACCGCTTTCGCCCTGAATGCGCTGGCCCTCCTCGCTGCCGAAGAACTTCAGGATATCCTTCACGGTATCCAGATTTTTGTTGCTGGCAGCAGTCGCGTAGCACAGACCGTTGGAGATGGTGGCACGGCCGTCTCCGCTTTCCGGGTCGGGGCACTTGGGCAGAACAGCCACATCCCACTTGCCCACCATTTCGGGGTAGTTCTGCAGCTCGGCAAGGATGTTCCAGTCGCCTTCCAGGAACATTGCGCCCTTCTCAGAGAAGAAGGCGGTGCCGGGAGCGGTCTCGGCAAAGTAGGTCTGGTCCGGGCACCAGTCGTTCTGCTGGAGACCGATGTAGAACTTCATGGCCTTTTCGGTGGCAGGCTGGGTAAAGCCCGCCTGGGTCTTGTCATCGTTCAGGATGTAGCCGCCGGCCTGATACACAAAGTTCCAGTAGCCAAGCTGGTCGTCGGCGTATGCCATATAGCCGTACTTGCCGGTGGCAGCGTGAATTTTCTCGGATGCGCTGACCAGATCGTCCCAGGTCCAGTTCTCGTCCGGGTAAGCAACACCGGCAGCATCGAACATTTCTTTGTTATACACCAGACCAACCGTGTCCTTGTCCTTGGGGACTGCATACAGGGTGCCGTCGGAGCCCATGGCGTTGGACAGCGAGATCTCCGAGAACTTGTCCATTTCCACAATATCGGAGCAATCTGCCAGCATTCCATTGTCAGCGTACTTCAGCAGCTCGTTGGTGTGCATCCAGAAAATATCCGGCATCTGGTTGCTGGTGGCTGCAGCCTCCAGCTTTGTCCAGTATTCGTTCCAGCTGGTGACCTGCACCTCAATGCTGACATCCGGGTGCTGCTGGGTGTAGGCCGCACACATAGCCTCCATGCCTTCCTTCTGTGCAACGTCCCAGATCTGGAAGGTCAGTGCCTTCTTGCCGCCGGAAGAACCGCTGCCGCTGTTGCCGCCGCAGGCTGCCAGCATGGATGCGGCGCTCATTGCCGCCATTGCCTTTACGAATTGTCTGCGAGAGATCTTCATTTTTGTTCTCCTCCAAAGTCCTTATTCCGTAGGGTGATCTTCGTACTGTGTCGCACCGGCCGGGTCGATTTTCTTGCTTTTGTCAGCTCTTACAAAAGCAGCGAGAAAATTTTGTGCATCACCACATTGCACAGTTTCTTTTCTCTTGTTGTGTCATTATTATACTATCTGCCAGTGGTTTCGTAAATGCAAAAATGCGACTTGTTATATCTCAATTTGAAGGAATACTGTGAATTATGTTGAAGTCATAACGCATTTTGGTATATAATAAGAAAAAGCGGACAGGAGGCATCTTGTATGCAAGAATGTACAAAAAGAAACGTATCAACGGAAACAAAATGCAGGTTCCATGTGTTTCAGGATGAGCGATTCGTCGATCTCAACTTATACCAATATGGCTGGGAGCAGACAGAGCCTCTACACTCCTATGGTCCCTATGCCCGCAACCACTATCTGTTCCACTATGTCATCTCCGGCAAAGGGCTTCTGCTTGCAAACGAGCAGGAATACACCATCGAGGGCGGGCATGGTTTTCTGATTGCTCCCGGTCAGGTCACCACCTACCGTGCCGATGAACAGGAGCCGTGGGAATACACATGGATCGAGTTTGACGGTCTGCGTGCCCACGAAGCCCTGAACCTTGCAGGCATCAGCGGACAGAACCCGGTGTACTCGCCTGCGAGCACCAAAGCCGGACAGCTGCTGCAAGAGCAGATGCTCTTTCTGGTAAATCACAGTCAGGACAGCCCCATGCGTCAGATCGGCTACGGCTTTCTGTTTCTAGATCAGCTTGTACAGTCCTCGGCCTCCCATCAGGCACAAAGTCCCCGCCGCCTGCGGGACTTCTATATTGAAGGAGGCGCTGTCCTTCATCGAGCAGCATTACAGCGAAGATATTTCCATCGAGGATATCTCCTCCTTCTGCGGACTGAACCGCAGCTATTTCAGCAAGGTGTTTCGGGATACCATGGGCGAAAGCCCGCAGGGGTTCCTGCTGCACTACCGCATGGCACGGGCGGCACAGCTGCTGACCGAAAGCCGCCTGCCCATCAGCACCATCAGCACCATGGTCAGCTATCCCAATCAGCTTCACTTTTCCCGTGCGTTCAAAAATGTATATGGCATCAGCCCACGGGACTATCGTGCAAAGCATTTTGCACTATAAAAATTGGTCTCATTCTCCGCTATACGCCTTTCGTTTTTCCGACATATAAAAACACCCCATTTGTCAGACCGAATACTGTCGGACAAATGGGGCGTTGTTCATTCAGGGGTGCGCCCTGTTTTTTTACCTTTAATCCTCTGATCCATGGCTCCCGCCCACAATTCCGCATAGCCCAGCGGGTCATTGTAGATGAGATAATCCAACTCTGACCTCTGCGCCATGGTCACATCCAGTGCATCCTCGACCCCGGTGCAGTCGATGGAGATCATTCTCCCATCCCGGAGCAGCAGCTCCACGCAGCCGGTATCCATATTGAAATGGCAGGTTCTTGCATCGTACTTCATGTTTGTGTCCTTTCCGCCTTACGGCACTCTCACCGTGGTCTGTCGTGCTTTCTTATGATAAGGTCTGGGACGTTTTTCGATGGAAGCAAGGGATTCGTTCTGTTTTCCAAAGAATACAAAAAATCCGAACCCTTCTCCTATTGGAAAAAAGTTCGGATTTTGTTGTTGTGGTGCACCTCCAGGGACTCGAACCCTGGGCCCACTGATTAAGAGAAACCAACGTGCAACAATCGTCAATTTTCAAAATTGCGTGAATTCGTTATTTTTATCGTTTTGCCGTAAATTTGAGTTTTGCATCCGCTGCATTCTTTGCACCTGTTGTTCCCTCTTGCATCCGTTATCCAGCCGTTCCGGTGTGCAAAAATGTGCAGAGCCAAAATCAACCCCTTAAAACAGGTATCGGATTTTTATGCAAAGCCGGGAAATCGGTCGGGTTCGAGCCCAAAATGACAGCTGCAATCTAGCCTGTTCAGACCGAGCATCAAATGTACATCCACAACTACGATTCATGGCAGGGATTTGGACAACTGCGATCTCTTATAAATCCAAAGCAGCTCTTTCTATGTGGACTTTTTCTGGGTAGAAATACCCAGTAGGGTTCACTTTTTTTATTTTATCGACAGCGCCTCCATCCGGGCTATACTGCTGTTTTGACATCTATTTGGCAGCAAAACCCTGAAGGATCACGACTCGTTATAAAGCGTGACGGATTTCAGACAAAAGCGCACAAGGCTTGAACAAAGCCGTAAGATCACTTTCTGGAGCGACAAAGTCTTATACAATCTTTGTTTCGATTGCAGGACCCTTTTCCCCTCTTAATACTTTTAGCGGTATTATGGCCTTGCAAGAAAGAACTGAGGTGAACAATTATGAGCATTACAAATGCGGCGAGAAGATTTGAACAGAGATTTGACGCAAAAGCGGAGCGCTTTATTTGGCATCATCCGCTACTTGGCTTCATCTCCATCTTTGTTGGAATGCCATTACTGGTTTTGGCGTGTGTCTGTATCAGTACGATCGTTGTCGCCTTTCCTATGGCATGGCTTTTGGGTTGGTTGTAATCTTTATTTGATCTTTAAACGCACAAAAGATGACTAATGCCATTTTTAGAGGAAAGGTTTTATGATATTGGGGACAGCAAAAAAGGAGGATGAATCTTATGCAAATGCTAATTGCACTCATAGGTGTATGTGCGGCAGCAATGCTGCTGTGGTATTTCTATATTTTAATGAAGGGAGATGATCAGGCATGAACACCATGATTCAGTATGTTTTATACCTTGCCATTCTGGTTGTTTTGGCAATTCCGCTGGGCGCATACATAAAAAACGTCATGAGCGGCGAGAAAACTTTTTTGTCCAAAGTTCTGACACCGTGCGAAAACCTGATTTACAAGGTTACGCGTGTAGACAGAGAAGAACAGATGACATGGAAAAAATATGCGGTAAGTGTAATGATTTTTTCCGGTATCGGGCTTGTTTTTCTGTTCCTGCTTCAACTTCTGCAGGGAGTTCTTCCCGGAAATCCGCAGAATCTTTCCGGTGTGAAATGGGATTTGGCATTTAACACTTCTGCAAGTTTCATTACCAATACAAACTGGCAGGCATATTCCGGTGAATCCACATTGAGTTATCTCACTCAGGCTTTAGGTCTGACTGTTCAGAACTTTGTTTCCGCAGCTACAGGTATCGCCGTTCTATTTGCATTGATCCGTGGCTTTATCAAGGTGAAATCCTCCGGGTTGGGAAGCTTTTGGGTGGACTTGACCCGCATCGTGGTTCACATCCTACTCCCGCTGAATCTGGTCATTTCTCTGTTGCTGGTAGGCGGCGGCGTGATCCAGAACCTGAAAAGTGCAGAAACAGTATCCCTTGTAGAACCGATTGCCGTCAGTGCAGAAGGCGAAATCCTTGAGGATGCGGTAATTGACTTAGACACCGAAACCGTCACTGTAGATGGCGAAATCGTTTCGGATGCACAGATCGTCACCGAGCAGTTCGTGCCGATGGGTCCTGCGGCCAGCCAGGTCGCAATCAAAACAGAGCGGCACCAAACGGCGGCGGTTATATGGGCGTCAACTCCGCACATCCTTTGGAAAATCCCAATGCCTTTACCAATCTGATCGAAATGATTTCCATTCTGCTGATTCCGGCGGCACTGTGTTTCACATTCGGTTCTGCGGTAAAGAACAAGAAGCAGGGTGTTGCGATCTTTATGGCAATGTTTCTCTGCCTGGTTGTTGCTTTGGGCTGTATCGCCGTCACTGAACAGGTTGGCACCCCCCAGCTTGCACAAAACGGCGCAGTCAATATGTCAATGGCCGAACAGGCAGGCGGCAATATGGAGGGCAAGGAGACTCGCTTCGGCATTGCAGGGTCCTCTACATGGGCAGCTTTCACCACAGCAGCCTCCAACGGCGCTGTAAACTCCATGCATGACAGCTACACGCCGCTTGGCGGCATGGTGACTATGCTGCTGATGCAGCTCGGCGAGGTCGTTTTCGGCGGCGTGGGCTGCGGCCTTTACGGTATGCTTGCTTTTGCTATTCTGACGGTGTTCATTGCCGGTCTGATGGTAGGCCGTACACCGGAATTCCTTGGCAAGAAAATTGAGCCTTATGAGATGAAATGGTCGGTACTGGTTTGCCTTGCAACACCCATTGCAATTCTGGTCGGCAGCGGCCTTGCCGCCGTAGTACCCTCTGTCATGGATAGCCTGCATAACGGCGGTGCCCACGGTTTCTCTGAGATGCTGTACACCTACTCATCCTGTGGCGGCAATAACGGCTCTGCCTTTGCCGGTTTCAATGGGAATACCGTATTTCTGAATGTAAGCCTGGGACTGGTGATGCTCTTTGCCCGGTTCCTGCCCATCATCGGCACACTTGCAATCGCAGGCAGCCTGGCTGGGAAAAAGAAAATTGCCACGACTGCGGGCACCTTGTCTACCACAAATGGAATATTTGTTTTCCTGCTGATTGTTGTGGTATTGCTGATCGGTGCGCTGAGCTTCTTCCCGGCGCTTGCTCTTGGTCCACTTGCTGAGTTCTTTGGCAGCATTGCGTAAAGGAGATTTACAGATATGCGTACAAAACAGAAAAGTGCTTTTGCCGACCGGAAAATGCTCGGCAGGGCAATTAAAGATTCTTTTGTGAAATTGAGCCCGAAAACACAGGCAAAAAATCCGGTCATGTTTCTGGTTTTTGTGGCTGCTATTTTGACCAGCATTCTTTGGGTGGTGTCCCTGTTCGGCTTAAAAGACGCTCCAAGCGGATATACGCTGGCGATTGCCATTATCCTTTGGTTTACCGTGCTATTTGCCAACTTTGCCGAGGCCATTGCAGAAGGTCGTGGTAAAGCACAGGCAGATTCTCTCCGGGCATCCCGAAAGGATGTGGACGCACATAAAATTCCCTCTGTCTCGGAGAAGGACAGCGTGACCGTGGTTCCCTCCGCCCTGCTGAAAAAGGGGGAACTGGTGATCGTCAAAGCCGGAGAGCAGATTCCGGCAGACGGCGAAGTCATAGAAGGTGCGGCATCTGTGGATGAAAGCGCCATCACCGGCGAATCCGCTCCTGTAATTCGTGAGGCAGGCGGCGACCGCAGCGCTGTGACCGGCGGCACCACTGTACTGTCGGACTGGATCGTTGTCAGAGTGACCAACGAAGCCGGAGAAAGCTTTCTGGACAAGATGATTTGCGATGGTAGAAGGTGCTGCCCGGAAGAAGACGCCAACGAAATTGCTTTGCAGATTTTTCTGGTAGCCTTGTCCATTATCTTTATCTTGGTGACAGTCTCTCTCTACACTTATTCCATTTTTTCTGCAAAGCTGGCGGGAATTGACGAATCCCACCTCTGTAACAACTCTGGTAGCGCTGTTGGTGTGCCTTGCGCCTACTACCATTGGTGCCTTGCTTTCCGCCATCGGTATTGCCGGTATGTCCCGACTGAACCAGGCAAATGTTCTGGCCATGAGTGGTCGTGCCATTGAAGCCGCCGGTGATGTAGACATTCTGATGCTTGACAAAACCGGAACAATCACCTTGGGCAATCGACAGGCATCGGAGTTCATTCCGGTAGATGGTGTTGATATTCAGGAACTGGCGGACGCCGCTCAGCTTTCTTCTCTGGCCGATGAAACCCCCGAGGGCAGAAGCGTTGTTGTGCTGGCAAAGGAGCAGTTTGGAATTCGTGGCAGAAGCCTCCAGGACAAGAATATGCACTTTGTCCCATTTACTGCCGTGACTCGTATGAGCGGCGTCGACTTTGACGGCAACGAAATCCGAAAAGGCGCAGCAGATGCCATGCAGAGTTATGTGACCCATGCAGGCGGAATGTATTCTCCAGACTGTGATCGAGTTGTCAAATCTATTGCGTCCAAGGGCGGCACACCTCTGGTTGTGGCTAAGAACCACAAGATTCTCGGCGTTATCTATTTGAAGGATATTATCAAGCAGGGTGTGAAGGAGAAATTCTCAGATCTGCGGAAAATGGGCATCAAGACCATTATGATCACCGGCGACAATCCGATTACTGCTTCGGCCATTGCTGCCGAGGCCGGTGTGGATGACTTCCTTGCGGAAGCAACGCCGGAAGGAAAGCTGGCAATGATTCGTGATTTTCAGGCCAAGGGTCATTTGGTCGCCATGACAGGCGACGGCACCAACGACGCTCCGGCTTTGGCACAAGCAGATGTTGCAGTTGCCATGAACAGCGGCACACAAGCAGCAAAAGAAGCAGGTAACATGGTGGATTTGGACTCTTCACCCACAAAACTGATCGACATTGTTCGCATCGGCAAACAGCTTTTGATGACACGAGGCAGCCTGACTACCTTCTCCATTGCCAACGATGTGGCAAAATACTTTGCCATTATTCCGGCGCTGTTTATGGGACTTTATCCGGGACTGTCTGCTCTGAATATTATGGGGCTGCATTCCCCGCAAAGCGCTGTCCTCTCTGCGATTATTTATAATGCACTCATCATTATCGCGCTCATTCCGTTGGCACTGAAAGGTGTGAAATACCGTGAGGTCTCTGCCGGAAAGCTGCTGTCACGGAACCTGCTGGTTTATGGTCTGGGCGGTCTGGCGGCTCCCTTTATCTTTGTGAAACTGATCGATGTTCTGCTGGTGTTTACCGGCCTGGTATAAGGAGGAGACAAAATATGAATGCGATAACAAAGAAAACAATCTCGTATTTTGAAGGAATTCTTGGCATGACCTTAGCCGTCCTATGTGCGAGTACGCTGCGTTTCGCCCTGTGGGAGCCGGAATTGCTTCAGAAAATTTTTCTCACAATCTTCGGATAAGGGGGTATATATTATGAAAACAATGAAAAGTGTACTGCCAAAGGCAGGTATGATCTTTTTAATCTTTACGCTGCTGTGCGGCGTAATCTATACGGGTGTTGTCACAGGAATTGCTCAGCTTATTTTCCCGGATAATGCAAACGGAAGCATCATTGAAGTAGACGGGAAAAAATATGGCTGTGAATTACTTGGGCAGCAATATACAGATGAAGCCCATATGTGGGGGCGCATTATGAATATTGATGTTTCCACCTATACCGATGAAAACGGAAAGGCACTGATGTACGCCGCCCCCTCCAACCTCTCTCCGGCAAGCGAGGAGTATGCACAGCTCGTGGCGGAGCGGGTAGAAAAGCTCCGGGCTGCCGATCCGGACATGGACGAAACGGCCATTCCGGTGGACCTGGTTACTTGTTCCGGCAGTGGGCTTGATCCCCATATTTCCCCGGCAGCAGCGGAATATCAGGTAGTGCGCATTGCAAAGGCAAATGATATGACCGAAGATGAAGTGCGTGAGATCATCCAAAACTGCACCGACGGACGATTCCTTGGCATCTTTGGTGAAGAGACTGTCAATGTGCTGGAAGTCAATCTGATGCTGGACGGTATTCTGGAGAAGTGAAATGAACATAGCTAAAATCATGATTCCCAAAATCTCCACTGTATTTCTTTATGAAAAGGATACGATTCGTCAGGGATTGGAACGGTTTATGGTACATGGCTATACCGCTGTCCCGGTACTGAATGATCAGGAACAGTATATTGGAAGCGTGACGGAGGGAGATTTCCTCCGCCACCTTCTTGCTTGCCAGACAACAGACTTGAAAGTACAGGAGGGATACCGACTTGGCAGCATTGTTCGCAGAGATTTTTGCCCTGCGTTACAAATAGATGCAGATTCCGAGCAGGTTGTAACTGCAATGCTGAATCAGAATTTTGTCCCCATCGTTGATGGCCGGAATGCTCTATGCGGGATTCTGACAAGGAAACGGCTGATTGAATTTCTGGCACAAGCTCGTGATAAAAAAGAATAAGTCCTGCATCTTTAGACGATTTTAATGCAGATACGCATTCTCTTTTACCTTCTTTACTCCCTTTGATTTATAATTAAGGGCACATAAAGGGGTATAAAGGAGGATTGCAGGTATGGGGGTTATTACCATAGCCGCATCCTTTGCAATGATTTCCGGTCGGAAGATTTCTTTGATAGGAGGGTTAAAATGGAACTTCCAAGACAAGATCCGGATCAGCTTCTTCATGCGATCCGTAACGATGCATCCACTAAGAAAAGCGGAAAACTCAAAATCTTTTTCGGTTATGCCGCAGGTGTCGGAAAGACCTATGCCATGCTTCAGGCGGCTCATCAAGCTAAGGAGCGTGGCATCGATGTGGTTGCTGGATACATAGAACCCCATGCCCGACCCCAGACGATGGCACTTCTGGACGGCTTGGAGCAGCTTCCTGTGAAACAAGTTGCTTACGAAGGAATGACCCTTCGTGAATTTGATCTTGATGCTGCGCTCAAGCGAAATCCCCAGCTCATACTGGTGGATGAGTTGGCCCATACCAACGCCGAAAGCAGTCGGCACACGAAGCGGTATCAGGATATTCAGGAACTGCTAAATACTGGAATTGATGTCTATACGACTGTAAATGTCCAACATATCGAGAGTCTTAACGATACAGTAGCCTCTATCACCGGAATTCTTGTGCGGGAGCGCATTCCGGATTCCGCCTTTGATCAAGCAGATCAGGTAGAACTGGTGGATATTGAGCCTGCGGAGTTGCTGGAACGACTGGCAAGTGGAAATGTGTACCGGGAAGATCAGGCGCAGCGGGCAACAGTTAATTTTTTCACGCTGGAAAATCTCACCGCATTGCGGGAAATCGCCCTCCGTCGGTGCGCTGACCGGGTGAACTTGCTGACGGAAAGCGCCAGAGTACAGAGCCGAGGCGATTACCATACAGACGAGCGCATTCTGGCATGTCTTTCCTCGTCGCCATCCAACGCAAAAATCATTCGGACTGCTGCAAGGATGGCAAGAGCCTTCCGGGGAACATTTACCGCTCTTTATGTGGAAACGCCAAATACAGCGGCGATGAGTGACGATGATAAAAAGCGTTTGCAGGATAATAAGCGTCTGGCCCAGCAACTTGGCGCTGCGATTGAGACAAGTTATGGCGATGACGTGCCTTATCAGATTGCGGAATTTGCCCGTCTTTCCGGCATCTCAAAAATCGTAATTGGACGAAGTACCATTGCACGAAAGAATATTTTCAGCAAGCCCACCTTGACGGAACGCCTGATTTCCAGCGCACCTAATCTGGATATTCATGTGATACCGGATGCCAGCACAGAAACCAGCTATCAGGAAAAAAAGAGAAAGGCGCAGGCAGATGCGATGCCCCTGCGTGATGTTCTGAAGAGTATCGTCGTATTGCTGGCAGCTACACTAATTGGCTGTGGCTTTGACGCTCTTGGGTTCACGGAGAGTAATATTATCGCAGTCTACATATTAGGCGTACTTGTGACCGCTGTAATCACAACCAACCGACTGTGCGGGATTCTGACCTCGGTTGTCAGTGTGCTGGTTTTCAATTTCTTTTTTACCACTCCGAGACTGACATTCCATTTTGACGATCCGAACTATATTGTTACCTTTACCATTATGTTTATAGTAACGCTGCTTTCCGGATCTCTCGCTACCCGGCTGAAAGAAAATGCGAAACAATCTGCCCATACAGCTTACCGTACAAAGATTCTTTTTGAAACCAACCAGCTTCTGCAAAAAGAGCAGGATGAGAATGCGGTAATCACCGCTACGGCAGGGCAGCTCATGAAGCTGCTGAAAAAAGATACTGTCGTCTACCTGTCTGATGGTAAAGAACTTGCCACCCCTAACGTTTTTCGTGCTGTTAATAGCATTCAGGAAGATTTAATTTCTGAGAACGAGAAAGCAGTCGCCGATTGGGTCTTCCGAAACAATAAACACGCCGGTGCCACAACAGATACATTATCCAGTGCAAAGTGTTTATACCTTGCGATTCGGGTCAACCAGCATGTATATGGAGTGGCTGGTATTGCAGTGAACGGTATTCCGCTGGACTCTTTCGAAAACAGCGTACTCCTCTCTATTCTGGGCGAGTGCGCTTTGGCACTTGAAAACATCAAAAACGCCAAAGAAAAAGAGGAAGCGGCTGTTCTGGCGCAAAATGAACAGCTTCGTGCTAACCTGCTGCGGGCAATCTCTCATGATCTTCGAACCCCTTTGACAGCGATTTCTGGCAGCGCAGACAATTTGCTTGCAAATTATAAAAAGATGGATGATGCATTGCGGGAGCAGACCTTTACCGATATTTATGACGATTCCATGTGGCTGATCAATCTCGTTGAAAACCTGTTGGCAGTCACACGAATTGAGGGCGGACAGGTCAATCTAACTCGGAGTATCGAACTCATGGATGAGGTCGTTTCTGAAGCACTGAAGCACATCAACAGAAAGAGTAAAGAACACACCATTCGTGTGACCAGCGGGAATGACTTTATCCTTGCCCACATTGATGCGAAGCTGATCGTTCAGGTGATTATCAATTTGGTTGACAACGCCATCAAATATACCCCTGTCGGTTCAGTAATTGAAATACATACCGATCAAAAAGAGCAATGGGTCACGGTTTCCGTTTCCGACAACGGCCCTGGAATTCCCGATGAGCAGAAACCCCGTATTTTCGATATGTTTTATAGTGGGGCCAATAAAGTGGTCGACAGCCGCAGAAGCCTTGGATTGGGGCTGTCCCTCTGTAAGTCCATTGTGACCGCCCACGGCGGCACGATTTCCGTATCAGACAATCAGCCAAATGGCACTGTGTTCACATTTACATTACCCGCCGGGAAGGTAGAACTTCATGAATAAACCTTTGATCTTAGTGGTTGAGGATGACCCATCTATACGAAATCTCATTACAACCACATTGAAAACAAATGATTATCGTTATGTGGTAGCGCCCAGTGGCTCGACAGCCATTATGGAGGCCACATCGCACAATCCTGAAATCATCTTGCTGGATTTGGGCTTGCCGGATATGGATGGCGTTCAAGTCATTCAAACGGTACGCTCCTGGTCCAATGCCCCCATCATTGTAATTAGCGCCAGAAGTGAAGATAATGACAAGATTCATGCATTGGATGCCGGAGCTGACGATTATCTGACAAAACCTTTTTCTGTTGAAGAATTATTGGCTCGACTTCGGGTGACGCAGCGAAGACTCTCTCTGATGACGGCAGAGATGTTTACTGCCAGTTCTGTATTTGTGAATGGTAAGTTGAAAGTGGATTATGTCGGGGGATGCGCTTATCTGGATGAAAACGAACTTCACCTGACACCCATGGAGTATAAGCTGTTGTGTCTGCTGTCCAAGAATGTCGGCAAGGTACTGACCCATACCTTTATCACACAAAATATCTGGGGCCGCAGTTGGGATAACGATGTGGCTTCCCTGCGGGTATTTATGGCAACACTGCGGAAAAAGCTGGAGCCAACAGAGGAGTCCCCGCAATACATCCAAACACATATTGGTGTGGGCTACCGTATGATAAAAGTAGAATAATACTATGCGGTCGGCCAGTGTTCACAGATGCATCAGATGTTCAACATACCGAATTGAAGCTCATGCCGAATCACCGTTTGAATTTGCGGTCGCTGCGAACCTTTCTGACCGTGGATGACGAAACGTTTGAACGCTTGCAGAAACGGTTTGAGAGTATGGTACGATAACCTGTTTCTGATTTAAAAAACTTGTCAAGAGGGCTGGCACCGTCCAGTCCTCTCTCTTTTTGCCAAAGTTCCCCTTTCTTTTTCTTGCAAGCTGCCGAAATCAGCGTGTTCTCAAAACTTTTTTGTTGACATGGCTCGATTTTTGTGGTAACCTATTCCAACAATTTAATATAACATATTTTACTTAGAGTTCCAGCTCGGCTCCCGAAGGAGCCGGAGCAAGTTTTTAACCTTCTATCGCTACATAACGAACCCGAACCAAGGCCATCCCGGAAGGGATGGTCAGGTTCAGGTTGTTGTGTGGCGATTTTTTATTGCCAAATCCAGCACCGCACCTTGAAAACCGAAAGACCGTCTGCATGGGATACCCGGCGATGACCCCGCAAGGGAGAGCCGGAAAACGCCGCCGGAAGGGGGCAGGAAAGCTATGCAGGGAGAACGGCGCACCCAATATCAACTGGTCAAAATGGCCAGTTGATG